>Ga0222701_1000656_pt1 | contig 11779 bp, 9 predicted proteins | sample AntAcemetage1502_FD_179825 | JGI IMG/M metagenome (GOLD analysis project Ga0222701, IMG submission 179825) | Saline water microbial communities from Ace Lake, Antarctica - #1502 | ecosystem: Environmental > Aquatic > Non-marine Saline and Alkaline > Saline | place: Antarctica: Ace Lake... | reverse complement strand
CGGTTCATATTATTATACAATAGCATCAAGTACATCAAATGATGGAAGTTACTCATGGACAATTCCAAGTAGCTTGTCTACAAGCTCGTCTTATAAGATAAAAATAACGAGTACATCATATAGCACTGTTTATGATGAGAGTGAATATTTCTCCATTCAAGAACCTATTCGATATATAACCGTAACCTCTCCATCATCAGGAACAACATGGTACAAAGGAGAAACAGAGACAATAACCTGGAGCTCATTGAATGCAGGAAGTAATGTTAAAATTCAATATAAAATCGGTTCATATTATTATACAATAGCATCAAGTACATCAAATGATGGAAGTTACTCATGGACAATTCCAAGTAGCTTGTCTACAAGCTCTTCGTATAAAATAAAAATATCAAGTACATCATACAGTAATGTCGAGGATGAAAGCGATTATTTTTCCATAGATGAACGATACATTACTGTAAATTCTCCATATTCAGGAAGTAAGTGGTATGAAGGGGGAACTTACTCAATTACTTGGAGTCCAAAAAATGCAGGCAGCTCTGTAAAAATTGAACTTTATAAAAGTAGTTTACGAGTTTCAACAATTACATCAAGTACTTCAAATGATGGAAGCTACTCCTGGACAATTCCTTCAAGTCTAACTTCAAGTTCATATTATAAGATAAGAATCACAAGCACATCATTTAGCAATGTTTATGACGATAGCAGTTCTTTTTCCATAGATATACGATACATTACTGTAAATTCTCCAAGTGGAGGGGGGACATGTTATAAAGGTGAGACAAAGACAATAAATTGGAACTCAGACAACGCTGGAAGCAATGTCAAAATTGAGTTGTATAAAAATGGCAAGTATCATTCTACTATTACTTCAAGCACATCCAATGATGGAAGCTACTCTTGGACAATTCCTACAAGCATATCTTCAAGTTCATCATATAAAATTAAAATCACAAGTGCATCAAATAGTAATGTTTATGATTATAGCAACAGCTATTTAACAATAAAGGAGACATGGTTACAAAAATGGCAATGGGCTATTGCAATTACTGTTCTTATCACGATTATTCTTATAGCCATAGGCATAAGAACTCGTGCGAAAAATAAAGGGGAAAAAAGGGTTTTTGAAAAAGAAAAGAAAGAGATCAAAGATATAATACAAAAAGCAACATCTAAAAAAAAGATAGAACATCAAAAGATTAAAGAAAAAAAGAAGAGGAAAATTGTTACTGATTATAATTGGCATTCTATAAAAATTTCAGAGTGCCCAAGATGGCTGAAAGAGGCTGTAAAAAAATATAAATCTAAACATCATCCAAAACATGAATCAGCTATATTTAACGGGAGACATTTCAGATATGAAGTTAATTTTGGTGATTTGAAAGGCAAATATGTAGTAAAAAGAAGATTAAGACATAAACATTGGGTCGATACTCCAAGGAAAAAAACCTAAGACGAAATGAGATGATAAAAGATAAAGAAAGGAATCTTAATGAAAGATTATGTATATGGAAAAATTATCAACAAATAAAAATGTTTACGGAGAGTTGTGTAACTGATGAAAATAGGTGAGATGAAAGACCAATTGGAAGAAGTCCGAAAAGCCGTCACTGAGGTTGTGGAACTAATGAAAGGTGACGGATATTTTGTAGAAGCAAAAAATCTACTAGATAAAGCCTCAGAGGAGCTAGATGAGAATAACATCTCACAATGTTTGGAATCTGTAAAAAAAGCAAAAGAATCTGCAATCAAAGAAAAAGAGATTCTATCAAAACTCAAAGAAGCCCAGTCGCTCATTACTAAAAAACTACCGGGATCCAATCCTCAAGAAGCAAAAAAATGTCATGATCAATCCATTAAATTGCTACAAGAGGGCAAAGTGAACAAAGCAGATAAATCAGCAGATGACGCAAAGATTACTGCTCAGCCACCGCCAGAATATCTTTTACAAAAAGCAAGAGATAATTATTCAAAAGGATTAAAAAAATATGATGAAGAAAAGTTTCAAGAAGCAGTTGAATCATGGAAAACAAGCATTGAGGAGTATGAACGGGCTAAGAAGATAGCCGAAGAGAAAAAAGATCAGAACATGATTAAAAATATTGATGGCGCCATTTCTAAATCAAATGCTCGTATAAAAGATGCAGAGATAGCTTTTGATAACTGCGAGATGGTTATACTTGATACTGAGGCAGATAAAAAAATTAGTAGTGTCGAACAGTTAATTGAACACCACAAATATGATGAAGCTATTACAATTTTAAATGAGGCAAAAGAAGATACAAAAAGATCTTTACAACTAGCCGAATTAAGAAAATTTGACGAAGATAGAAAAAAAATTGAAAAAAGAAAAGCAAATATTGAGAAAAGAGTAGAATTTTACCATATTGAAAAAGGAAAATATCTATTGGAGGATATTACTAAGCGTATAGCTAAATCACCAGAAAAAAGTGAAAAAGAGCTGTATAGTCTTTTAGAGTATCTAGAATCATTAAAAATGAAATCTGAGGATTTAAAGCAAACAATAGAAGGATGTAAAAAGGTCATTGTTGAAGCGAAATTAACACAGGCTCAAAAGAATATGAAGGAAGCAGAAGGTTTGTATAACAAGGAGAAATACTATGATGCGCGGGAGATTTATGAAAAAACTCAGGATTATTTAAGCAAAGTCGAAGATGAAGCCGGTCAATTCAAGGTAATAACTACTATAGATGACGTAAGAAAACTTAGAACAATTTGCAATAATAATAGAGATAACTGTAACGATCAGCTTTTTGATCTGCCTGATGCTACCGCTAGAAAAATAATCACAGTAAAAGAATCAATTGAGTTTGTCTTGCCTATTAAAGAAGGATTAAGTTTGTTTCCTGGAGATGAGGACAAACTGAAAAAACTTGGCAGAGACTATGATGTTTTAAATTACTTAGGCGGTGGAGGTTTTGCTGATGTATATAAGGCCAAATGGAAATCAAAGGACATGTTAGTAGCCTTGAAGATACCCAGAGAACTAACTTCATCTGGTGAAAAAATATTTTTCAAAGAGATTAGAAATTGGGAGAAGTTAAAACATAGAAACATCGTTAAACTGATTGAACCAAGACTTGGACCAACACCTCATCTTGTAATTGAATATGTGGAAGGCACGACATTAGACAAATTATTGCAGAGTCCGAGAATAGAAATTAAGGAAGCATGCCGGATAGCTTTTGATATTGCAACTGGAATTGAATGTGCTCATTCTAAATCTATTATTCATTGTGATTTGAAACCTAAAAACATACTTATAAGTAATGTTGGTGAAGCAAAAATAACAGATTTTGGAATTGCAAAAACTATTGTTGCAACTACTATGGGTTCAGGAGGGCTGACATTGATCTATGCTGCCCCTGAACAACTCAATGGAAATCCCAATTATGGTACTGATGTGTATCAAATAGGTTTAGTCCTCTATCAAATGATTACAGGTAGAAATCCGTTTGATGTTGGAAGTATGGTAGAAATTGAGAAGGCAATAATTGAAGAGATGCCAGAACCTCCTTCTACCTATAATAGCAATGCTGAACCGTTAGATGAAATTATCATGGGTTGTTTGGCCAAAGACTCTGATAAACGCCCGGCTATACGATCTGTTAGAGATAGATTATATGAATATATGAAAAAATATCATGGGGAGAGTCTACATCTTACAACAGATAACAAATCGTATGTGAGATTAGCGGTCACAAGTGCTTTTTACGCAATAAAAAACAATGATATATCAGAATGTGTTCTTTATCTGAACTCGGCAAAAACCAAGGTAACGAATGGGAGCTTAAGGAGTAAAATAGGAAATTTTGTAAAACAACTTGAAATCATTCAAGAAGAGAAGACAGATATAAGCAGTGAAACTATCGGCGAAGTTGAGAAATTGTTGAAAGAAATTATATAATATATCGTGAAGTTTGAAGAAACTATGGCAGGGAGTTGAAGGAACATTAAATACAGTTTTAGATGTATTTAGTGAAGGAATACTTACTGGTAACGCGTATGTGTTTGTGAAGATAATATCAGGGAAGTGTCAAAGTTGCTAGAGAAGGAAGTAGAAGCTGAAGAAAGCGAACTAAAAACAGAACAATATAAAGAAATCAAAAAGAAAAAAACATTGGAGATATGATGAAAAGGTAGAAAAAACTAAGTTTTTATCTTAAGTCACGAATTGGGAATAAGTGATAGAATTGAAAAAGTATGCAAAATCAAATTTGATTTATTTAATATGTATTTTAATCATAGTGGGATTTTTCATGATCCTTATAAAAATAGGTTTTGCCAGTATCGAAATTTCAATGCTTATTGCTAGTACATATATCTTTTTTATTTTTTTGCTTATGGTTAGCAGGGAGAAGACAGATAGGCAAGAACTAGAAAAAATGATTAAGAGAATATCTGAACTGACAAGTGTTGGAAAATTTGATGAAGCGTTAAAAACAGCAGGAGATGCAAGGAATAGAAAAATAAAAATTGAGACTATCAAAGAAATAAACAAAGCATATAGCAAAATTTTGAACAGGATTCTACCCTTTCTTTCATCGTTGAAGAATAAGGGAATGGACATATCTGTGTATGAAGATTTTATGGAAAAAGCCAATCAAAGAAGATATTATAAAGGTGCTGAAAAGGCTATAACTGAAGTCATAAGATTGATCAAAGAAAAGGAAGAAATATTGGGAGCAATAGCAGAGATAAAACAGGTGGAGAATAAACTCAATGACTCAATGTAAGTATAGATCAGAAATTGGTGAAGTACAATGTGAAGAACAAGCGTTACCTGATTCACCCAATGGTTTTTGTATCTTTCATGAGGGATTAGAAAATAAAAATATCGACGAATGCATGAAAGCATTTTATGAAAAAATAATTACTGGAAAAACAAATTTCGAGGGGTTTATCTTAAAAGATCTCAACTTTTCACAAGCAGGAATCACACAGATTGGAAACGAAGACAGTCCAATATGGTTTAATAACGCAAAGTTTCATGGTATTTTTTTAGCCAATGGTATTAAATTCATAGGATTCACCTCCTTTTCTGGTGCTGAATTTCACGGGGATGCGGACTTTGGTAACACATCCTTTTTAAAAGAAGCAATTTTTGATAATGCTAAATTTTTTGCAAAAGCAGATTTTTTACTTGCGGATTTCTTTAGAGAATCAAGATTTTCAAATGTCTCTTTTTGTGAAACATCAAATTATGCAAATGCTACTTTTAGGGGACCTGCTTTCTTTAGTGGTGCCGAATTTAGCAAAGTAGCGGTTTTTAGAGATTCAGTGTTTGAAAGAGGGGGTAGTTTCACTCAGGCAAAAATGGATTTTGCATTATTTGAAAATTCAGAACTAAAAAATGTTTCCTTTGACGAAATAAATCTGACAAACTTTAAATTTCATGGTGCAAAGCTAAAAGAAGCGAATCTCTCTGGTGCAATCTGGAAAAGTCCGTGGAGTAGTCCATGGAGAAAATTCATCCTTAGAGAAGATATAGAAACCAGTAAGGCAAGAAGAATTTGTAAAGAATGTTCAGCAATAGTTATAGATGACAGTAGCGAATGTGATCATTGTGGGAGATATTTTGTTTCAATAGACAAATATTTTTCTTGCCCAAAATGCAATACAAAAAATAAGTCTAATTCCAAAGAATGCATCAACAAGAAATGTAATGCAATATTCTCCACGAAAATAAAAAATAAAAATTTATCTGATGGATCGTATCGGGCAAGTCTCTTCAAGATAGCAGAAGATGTGTATAGAAATATAAAATTGAATTTGCAGAATGAAGGGGATTACAAAACAGCGGGAGAATTTAACTTTAATGAACTCATTATGAGAAGGAAACGTTCATTTCGTGAAAGAAATTTTTTGGATTGGTTTTTTAGCCATCTAAACTCTAAGCTTTGTGGATATGGAGAGCGAGCTGATAGAGTAATCACTGGATCGTTAGTCGTTATTTTTTCATTAGCTGCAATGTTTTTCATAAACAATGCAATTGTAAAGCAGGGATTTGCATCATATAGTCCAGATTTCTTAGAATGTTTATATTTCAGTTTTGTTACTTTTACCACGTTGGGCTATGGCGACTATGCACCAAGTCAAACTTTTCAACTTGTGGCAACTGCAGAGGCTTTTTTTGGTGCGTTTATGATTGCGTTATTTGTTTTAGTTTTTGGAAGAAAGATGCTCAGATAAAAAATGGTTATGCGGCTATTTTTGTTATAGCGCTTGGATTATACGTTTGTGTAATCTAGCAATAAGTAGAGACGATATAATATTTTAATATCCAAGTTGGAGAAAAATTTATATAGTCTAATCGTATTATTTTTTTGAATGTTTCTGCTGATACTTGACTATGAGTCCGATGCCGAGCGAAAAAGAATTGATTACGCAATCGAGAGATGGCAACATAAGCTTAAAATAAAAAAACCTAAAGGTACAATAATTGTTTTAGATGGAAAGCAAGGGCTGATAGACGAATTTGTGGAAGATTTGTGCTCAAGATTGGAAAAATCAGAAGAAAAAGTCCAGGTACACAGAATAAAAAGTTATATGCCAGAGATAGAAAAAAATGTAAATAAGATATCATATCAAACAAAAGAAAAGAAGGACTATTTAGAAAAATTTATTAAATATCTTATGGCCAAGTTGGGTGCAAGCTATGAATATAGTAGCGAAATAGGAAAAGTATACAAGGTTTATACAAAAAAAGGACAAGCAAAATTAGATATCTCTCTCCAAGGTAAAGAAGATGGAACCAATGTTATAATAGCTATAGATGGGTATGGAGATGTGGTGGATTTTATTTCTGATAAGATAAATAGCGAAATGAACACATTTTTAGGAGAAAGTTAAAATGATATATGATGGAAATATTGACCGTGCCAAGGAATTGGTAAATGTAGCAAAAAAGGTAATCAACAAAGGTTCTTCAGTCCGTTATGAGCCCTTTGAGAAAAGAGTTCAGCTGTGGAATGATATAAAACAAAATCAAGATATCTATGAAAGCGGTGAATGTGGAAGAATATTGGATGATTTAGATAAACATTATAGAGCAACTTATGATTTTGCATTACTCATACTTGCCAGAAGTTTTAATGAAAATGATGATGAGTTTCCAGCATCTCAAGTTTTTAGTGAAGGGGAACTGAAGATTTATGAAAAAATTGAGAAATACGATGTTTTTGAAATAAGCACTAAGGAAGATATCAAGAAAAGGGTAATTGCAAAAGATAAGAATTTGTTAGGCTTATTTGAAGAATACTATATTCAAATGGATAAATGGGTTGAGGAGACACTAGATAATTCCGATATGAGACTTACTCTTAGATATTATTTAAAGAAAAAGTGGGGCGAATATAAACAGAAAATGAATGATGCAGTAAATGATCTTATAAGAGATTTTGATTGGTTTAGGGTTCTTGTTAATGAATGGGTAAAAATAGAGAAAGAGACTACGAAAGAGGATGAGAAACCAGAGGATGAATCTCCAGAACAGGATGAGGAGGAGATAATTGAAGATGGTCCTAGATTCATTGAGATAGGGGAAGCGAAATTCTATGAGCATAACTTTATTGGTAGGACAAAAAATAAGTTACATGGAAAACTTGAGTTTTCTGGTAAGAAATTTAAAATTGAAGACTTGCAGGAACATGCTGAAGCAGATCTTTCAAACTACATCAATGATGTAAGTGAGAATACTATTAAGAACATACCAGAAAACAAATATGTTATTGCTAGATTAATACCAAAGAAACTATTTAGAAAAAAACCAATTATTTTAAAAGCCGTATTTTGTAGTAGAGTCGAAAAATATGCTAAGCCTGGTTTTGATACATATCCTCTTGAACTTAATGATATTAATCCATATATTTCTGATGCAATGAATGAAACAAAAGATGAGCGAATGCTTTTATGTATTGCTTCTCCAACAGGATTTTCAAATGAAGTACAAGATCATATCGGCGGGAAGGAATTTCATCAGAACTTTTTAGGTACTGTTTCTATCTGTCTCATAGATCTTGTAACAGGTAAACTAATAACAAATCCCCACGATAAAACAGCAAAGGAGTTCATGGAGATATTTGCACTTGAAATAGATGAAGAAAAAGTAGCAAAAGCAAAAAAACAAGTAACAGAAACAATGATTGAAAAAGGTGGTGTCCGCCTTGATGATTTTATAAAAAAACATGGTTATAAAAAACAGATTGTTGAAAATGCTTTTTATGATCTTAAAGAAGAAAAAGACTATAAAGTAGAGTATAGAAGAGATTTGGGTACTCAATGGCTTTGGAAGGAATGAGATCATGTTTAAAAGCAAAGAAAAAAGAGAAATTGAAAGAAAAATTAGAATCAGAAAATCAAAAACTGTTGTTCAAAACTATGCTCACAAACTTGAACATCTTCAGAAAAAAGTGTTCAATCATGGTAAACAGTATGCAAAGCTTGGAGAAAAAGGAATGGTAAAAAGTCAAGCCTCCAAATATTTAGCATTAGAAGGTAGGATACATCAAGCCAAAAAATTATTACTTTTAATGGAGGAAGCTGAAATTCAAAGAGAGCTTGTTAATGTTTCCGGGAGTTTCATACAGTTTTCAAAAGATATTGTTAACTCAATTGCTGATGCCCCAAAAGTCGACGACATGGCAAAAGCACATTTGAAGTTTGAAGAAGCTATGACAAAGGTAGAGGGGATTGAGGAGGCATTGAATACTGTTTTAGATGCGTCGAGTGAGGGAATACTCTCTGGTGAAGCATTTGGAGAAGATAAGATAGAGGAAGTAGCAAAATTACTTGAAGGTGAAGCAGGGGCAGAGGAAAGTGAGCTTGATAAAGGACTTGATAAGGAAATAGATAAAAAAATGAAAAACATTGAAGAGATGATGAAGAAATAGATAATATTTGATTAACAAGGAGGTTGATAATAATTTTAATTCTTGTTCAATATTTATTATTCTATGATATATTTTATGGATAAAGAATTAAAAAATTATTAAGTGATTAAATGAAGAAATTAAAAGAAAAAAACACTTACAAAAAAGATTCAAATAACTGGTTTGTTAAAGGTAATAGTTTTTTTGATTCAGGTAAATTTGATGAGGCGATCAAGTGTTATGATAAAGCCTTAAAAATTAACCCTGGCAATGATGCTTTTTGGTATAATAAGGGATTAGCTTTGGAACATCTTGGAAAATTTGATGAAGCAATCAAGTGTTATGATAAAGCATTGGAGATAAACCCTGAAGATGAACTTTTTTGGAATAATAAGGGAAATACTTTAGTTAAATTTGGAAAAATTGAAAATGCTGTTAAATGTTATGATAAAATACTGGAATTAAAAAATATAAAAGGTATAATTGAAAGATTTATTAAAAAATATCCAAGTAATAATCTGGAACAGAAAGAAAAATTAATTAGTTTATTAAAACATAAGTATGAATTTGTTATCGATGATGCTTGTTTTGAAAAATTATTGGATTATATAAAGAATCAAGTTAATCAACAAAAAGAAAAATCAAAATATTTCAAATTTAAATCTAAAATATTAGAAGAAAAACCTATGAATAAAGGAGAATATGTTGATATTTTTCTAAAACAATATGGACCTAAGCATGATGATTATCTTAATTTTTTGAAAGATTTATTGAGTGAAAATAAGATTAATTTAGAAATTGATGAGATTCAAAAATTGATTAAAAGTAGAATTGTATTCAAAGAGATGGAAAGTTTTGAAAAAGAATTATTAACAGAAGAAAATATTAAAGAAAATATAACGATAAAAAAAATTAGGAAAAAAATTCAAATTTGGAAAGATGAAGGTTATGATGTATCAGAATTGGAGGATATGGTTAAAAAGGTAAACGAATAAATCATGTATTAAGGGAGAAATATTGATAATGTTTAAAAAAAGGGAGAGAAAATTGTTTGACAAGGCACGTCACTTCGAGAAACTTGGTAATTACAAGGAGGCCATTAAGTGTTATGATACTATCCTGGAACTAAATGAAGGAGATGCTGATGTATGGAATAATAAAGGTGTTGCACTTGATGATCTTGGACAAACGAAAGAGGCGATTAAATGTTATAATAGGGCGCTAGAAATAAACCTAACACACCCTGAAGCTCGGTCCAATAAAGAAGATGCATTATCTGATATAAGGGATAAACAGCTGCAAGAGTTAAAAAGTTTAATACAAGAAACAAGGCAATTGGATAAAGCGAAAGAGAAGATACAAAATTGGAAAGATGAAGGTTATGATGTTTCAGATTTAGAAAAAGTGATTAAAAAATCAAATGAGGAGGGATTTGACGGATAAAAATAAAATAATAATGATAATCGGAGTTTTAATAACAATAACTTTTGCAATTTTAACCTTTTATACAATTAGTTTTCAATTCTGGCAGGGATATTCAAGATATTATATTACTAATTTCATAATAGGTTTAAGTTTATTTTTTTCATTGACAATGTATATTGGTATTGCAATTGCAGGTTATGGTAATAAAAAATGGAAACAAAATAAGTTATACGAAATTAAAAATGTTGAATTAAAAAAGAAAATTAAAAATTGGAAAAAAGAAGGATACGATGTTAATGAATTAGAATCAATGATTGAAAATATAAAAAGATAGATCTAAGGATAACCATGAAAATATCTACAAAAGAAAAATCGAAATTAAATAATCTGAAAAACAAAATCATAAAATGGAAAAAGGAAGGCTATAATGTTGATGAAATTGAGAAAAAAGTTAAGACTTACGAAAATCATGAATTAAATCAAAAAAAGGAAGTAGGAAAATCGAAAAAAATTTCATCAAACAATAAAAAAATTTTAGCAGTAATTATTACAATATTTATTATTGCAATTTTAGTAATATATTGGAATTCTGGAATGATAATACCTTATACAAATAAAATTAATGGAGAAAAAGAAAACAATGAAAACCAGCAGGAAGAATTAAACCTTGAATTCGAAGCAATTAGAATTGTTGAAAATCTAAGTCAAAATAACTATCAAGATGCATATCAGAAATTTAATGATGAGATGAAAAATGCCCTTCCGCCCAAGGATTTACAAGCAGCGTGGGAGAGCTTAGTCTATCAATATGGAGATTATAAAGAAATCAAATCAACCAGAAAAACCGAGGAGTATGGTTACCAAACAGTCTATGTTACCTGTGATTTTGCAACCCTTGGCAATCTTGATATGAGAATAGTGTTTGATGAAAACGACATGGTTGCTGGATTACAGTTTGTTCCAACTCAGCATTCTGACGAATATGAACTACCAAAATATGCAAATTATTCAATGTTTACCGAAACTAATGTGACCATTGGAAAACACCCGTGGGAACTTCCAGGAACTCTAACTATGCCAAAAGGTGAAGATGATTTTCCTACTGTTATTCTTGTACATGGATCAGGACCAAATGATCGTGATGAAACAGTTGGCCCAAATAAACCTTTTAAAGACATAGCATTGGGACTTGCGAGTCAGGGAATAGCAGTACTTAGATATGAAAAGCGAACGAAAGAGTATCCGCAGGAAACTGCAAAAATAGAGAATTTTACTATTCAAGAAGAGGTAGTTGATGATGCAATTGCTGCAGTTGACCTACTAATGAACACTTCAAAAATTAACACTGATAGAATCTATATTATTGGGCATAGCCTTGGTGGGATGATGGCACCAGAAATCGCGAATAAGGATAAACGAATGGCGGGCATTATCCTACTTGCAGCACCTACCAGACATTT
>Ga0222701_1000644_pt1 | contig 11888 bp, 9 predicted proteins | sample AntAcemetage1502_FD_179825 | JGI IMG/M metagenome (GOLD analysis project Ga0222701, IMG submission 179825) | Saline water microbial communities from Ace Lake, Antarctica - #1502 | ecosystem: Environmental > Aquatic > Non-marine Saline and Alkaline > Saline | place: Antarctica: Ace Lake... | reverse complement strand
TGCTGTACGTACTGAAGCTTCGTTCCAAGGATATCGACGACCTTCTGCAGCGTATCGAGAAGCTCACCGTTTCCCAGCTTACCGAACCCGGACTTCCCATCCTGCGATTGGAAGCGAGCTAACGGCTGCCTTGCTGCAGTTTGATCCTGCTGCTGGTTCATGGTGTCAAAGCGCTGCGCCATCCGATCGGCGAACTCTGGATGGTCGGCCATCATCTGCTGCATCCGCGCGGGCTTGTTCTCTTGATTGTCCGCATCATTTCCACGCTGGTCTTGAGGTTGCCGCTCCATCCTGGTCCCGTTCGGTTCCGCTTCCTGATCTCCAGGCTTCATCGCCGGTGATCGCGGCCCCATGCCTACGGGGAGCTTTCCCTCAAGCCCGAAATTGGCGCCCTTCAAGAACGCACTTCGCAGTATCTCGCCCTGCTCAATTGTCAGGATTCCCTTGAGCTGATCGAGCGCCTGCATCACGTTCTCTTGGAACGCCTGCGTCTGATCCGCCATCTGCGACTTGAAGTTTTCAAGCGCCGTCTCTAGGTCGGTGGAGCTTCCGGTGAATTCAATCATCTGCTTGGCGAACGCGTCCCTTTTCTCCTTCAGTGCATTGCTTTCGGAGAGGACGCCGCCGAGGGTATCGTGTACCTGCTGCATCTGCGTAGGCGTCAGTTCAAGCTTGTTGATCGTGATCGCGATCCTCAGTTCGTCCGCGTTTGCTGCTACAGTTCTCTGAGCGATAGCCGGTATGGCTGCAAATAACCCTATGGCAACCGCAACTGCCAATGTCAATCTTGCTCTTTTCATGATGAACCTCCCTTATCGATTTACCGATATGCTATCGCTCATCGGTGAAGGAGAAGCTGCAAAGATGTGGCGATTCTGTGAAGGAGATCAGGCACCGTTGCGACGTGCTTTCTCTTCAGCGTCTCGCGCACGCGCCTTGCGCTGCTCATCTTGTTCGTAGGCTTCAATGATGCGCGCCACGAGCGGGTGACGGACGACGTCAGACTTATCCAGGTTGACAAAGGAGATCCCTCGTACTCCATTGAGGATCGCGTGCACGCTCGCTAGCCCCGATACTCCATCCTCAAGGTCAACCTGGGTGACGTCGCCTGTGATTACCGCCTTGGAGTTGAACCCCAGGCGCGTGAGAAACATCTTCATCTGAATCGAGGTGGTGTTCTGGGCCTCGTCGAGGATGACGAAGCTGTTGTTTAGCGTTCTCCCACGCATGAACGCAAGCGGGGCCATCTCGATCCGACCGTACTCCGTCAGCTTCTCAAATTCCGTCGTGGGGATCATGTCGAAGATCGCGTCGTAGAGAGGGCGCAGGTACGGACTCACCTTGGCCTGAATGTCTCCCGGAAGGAAACCCAGTTCTTCTCCTGCCTCCACCGCCGGGCGAGTGAGAATGATTCGCTTTACCTTCTCTTTCTTCAGATAGTCGATCGCCATAGCCACTGCCAGATACGTCTTCCCCGTTCCCGCCGGACCAATGGAAAAGACAATGTCGTTATCCCGCATCGCCTGAACGTAGCGGTGCTGGCCGACGGTCTTCGCACGGATCTCCTCTCCCCAGTGCGTCACTCGCACAACGTCGGACAAGGCTCCTTCGACCGAGTTCCCGCTCTTTATCTGCGAGATGAGGTAGCGAACGTCGGTGATGCTAGGGATGTGGTTTGATTCAACGATATCCAGCAACTTCTCAAAGAGCGAGCGCACCTGTTCAACCTCATCCGGCTCCCCTTCGATACGCACCGTCTCTCCTCGCGCAATTATCTGCGCCAAGAAGGACTTCTCGATCTCCTTCAGATTGCGGTTGAACTCACCGAGAATCGCTGTCGATTCCGTGTTATCGCGCAGCCTGATCTCTGCACTCGTCGTTTCAAGCATCACTCATCCCCCAACAGGTATCCATCTCCCACGCTGACGATATGCACCCCGATCTCATCGCCAGGATTATGTTGCATGCTCGTATGCACTTGCACATCGATGTATCCGCACGTATATCCACGCCATCCGCCATCCTCGGTCCTTTCTTCCAGAAGCACGTTTACGGTCGTTCCGACATAGCTTGAGAAGAGATCTTGTTGTGTTGCACGGAAGACCCTCGATGCTTCCTCCGCGCGCTCGCGCTTCACTGTCTCTGGGACCTGATTGCGTGCGCGTGCTGCCAGCGTCCCGACACGCGGAGAGTAACGAAACAAATGCAGGTTTGCAAACCGCACTTCTTTGATCAGGGCCAGCGTCTCTGCAAATGCAGCGTCGCTCTCCCCTGGGAATCCCACGATGATGTCCGCTCCGACCGTCGCCCGCGGGATCGCGCGCCTTATAAGATGTACCCGCGACAAGAAGAACTCGCGCGTGTACCCACGGGCCATCGCCTTAAGCACATCATTGTCTCCGCTCTGCAACGGGATGTGGAAATGCGGGCAAGCCAACTCGCTGGAGGAGAAAATCCTCACGAGCTTGTCATCGATTCCGTATGGGTTGATCGACGCCAGACGGAGGCGAAGCAACCCATCAATATGCAGCAGTTTTTCACACAATGAAGCGAGATTCCCCACTGGTGGCGCAAACTGCGCGAGGTTAATCCCGGTGAGGACGATCTCTGGATAGCCATGCTCTACAAGATCGTGCGCCTCATCGAGGATTGCCGTGACCGGCTTGCTGCGCGACGGACCGCGCACTTGCGTCGTGCGGCAGAATGTACAGGCAAAGTCGCACCCGTCTTGCACTTTCAGAAAGGTTCGGACACGCCCTGCGTGTCCCGATATTCGCTCGTCTTTCATCGGAAGCGGTCTTACAGTTGGTAAGAGACCCGTCTCTCCTGCCAGAGCACGTTCGACAGCTTCATTGATGCGTGTTTTCCATCCATTGCCGGCAATGAGGTCAACTTGATCGAGCCGCGACAAGTTACTCGCCACGGCGTCTCCCACGCAGCCGATAACAATAATCTTCGCGATAGGGTTCTCCCGACGCAGACGGTGGATCGTCTGTCGCGCTTTACGCTCCGCGAGCGAGGTGACCGTGCACGCATTGACTACGTAGACACTAGCATCACCTGAGACAATCTGGAAGCGTGGAGCCAGCAGCTCACGCATCATCTGAGTTTCGTACTGATTGACGCGGCAGCCAAATGTAATCAACGCAATCCGAGGGTCTGTGAGGTTATTGTTCATAGGCGGATAAAGGATACACCGCATCATGGTTCAGTCAACAAACACGGAAAACTGTTCGCCTTGCGCTATACCGATGGAGCGGGTATACTTGACCTCAGATTCCGATAGCAATTCATTCGCATACCAACCTAAAACATCAATTGCAATCAACCCGAGCTGAGAGTGCGACTTGGCTCACCGGAGCCAAGGAGTGTTTTTTTGAATTTCGAACAGTTTTCGTTTGACCGGCGCATTGCCGCCGGAGTAGAGTCCGTTGGTTACACAACCCCAACCCCAATCCAGAGAAAGGCCATCCCAATCATTCTTCAGGGACGTGACATTGTAGGCCTAGCTCAGACCGGAACAGGGAAGACGGCCGCGTTCGTGCTGCCGATTCTCCAGCATTTGCTTCAAGGACCGCGCAAGAAAGTACGAGCCTTGATTGTGGCCCCGACCCGTGAGCTGGCCGAGCAAACCCATCAGGAAATTGTCAAGCTGGGACGGGGTACAAAGATACGAAGTGCTACGATCTACGGCGGCGTAAGCAAGGGACCGCAGCTTGCGGCCCTACGCCGAGGAGTAGAAATCGTAGTTGCCTGCCCAGGGCGGTTGCTCGATCACGTCGACGCAGGCGCGCTGGATCTCTCGCACGTGGAGGTACTTGTCCTCGATGAGGCCGACCGCATGTGCGATATGGGCTTCCTCCCGGATATTCGCCGGATTATCCGCCAGGTGCCGGAGAAGCGGCAAACGCTGTTCTTCTCCGCGACTATGCCCAAGGACATCCGTGCACTCGCTGGCAGGATTCTCAATAATCCGGAGACGGTACAGATTGGGATCATTGCGCCTGCAGAGACGGTTTCTCATGCCCTCTACCCGGTGCCCGAGGCCCGCCGGAAGGAGCTCCTCATTGCGATGCTTCACCGGACAGCAACTGCTCGTGTTCTTATTTTCACGCGGACCAAGCACCGAGCTCAAAACCTTGCGATATACATGAAGAAGCAGGGATATCGCGCGGCTGCGCTGCAGGGCAATATGACCCAGAACCAGCGACAGCGGGCGATCGATGGTTTTCGTAACGGGAACACAGACATGCTTGTGGCCACCGATATTGCGGCACGCGGCATCGATGTGTCAAAGATCTCGCACGTGGTCAACTACGATATGCCAGACACTGTCGATGCTTACACACACCGGATCGGGCGCACTGGCCGAATCGGGCGGTCGGGCGAAGCGTTCACGTTCGCGGTTCGCGGAGATAGTCTCATGGTTCACCAGATCGAGAAGACCTTAGGAACTAAGCTGGAACGTCGCAGTGTTCCCGAATTCGACTACGGCACCGGGTTCGATCCCGAACGGCAGTTTCCGCGAAGAAGCTCGACGTCATCGAGACTTCCTCGTTCCTTGGGAAGCCGCGGCTCCCGCCGGAGAAGCTACCGCTAGAAGAAAAACATTTGATCAATTCCATAACATGTTGAGTGCCCCCAAGCAGCCAAGCGCAATTGGGATGCGTAAGGTTGCCGGGGTGCTCTAATGGGTTATGGCTCACTTCCCAACAAGGACACCGCTTCGCTGTACCTAGTACGGAAAATCCTTGGCTATCGTGACAACTGTCTCTTCCGTCTTCAGCCGTTCGCCCTGTTTCAACACATCGAGCGTCAACTGCCATACCCACGGCCATCATCCTCAAGCATCTCGAACTGATACAAGGCAATGACCTCCTCAGATTGGTGGTGTCTTATTGTAGTGTGAGGCATTTCTCGTGTTCTTTTGCTCGCATATCTCCCAAGGCGACATACATCTAATCTCTCGGATCACATAGCGTCTGCCAAACGATCAACCCTACCCGCAAGGGCTTGCGCTACAAAGAAAGTTTGTGAAGTCATGCAAGAGATGCTTTCCAGCACTCGAATGCGGTACTATCTGTATCCGGATCGAAGCGACCCTTTATTAGTTTACAGGAGGCATACTATGGCTAAGTCGAACGACAAGCAGAAAAAGACCAACAAGAAGCAAGCCCAGAAAACCCTCAAAGAGAAGCGTGCCGAGAAAAAAGCCAAGAAATCTCAGAAGATCTGAACAACTTGAAGTGGTAGACACTGCCAATCGCCAATCGAGAGCAAGCAACGCATTCTAATCAAGCTGCGTGATCTCCACCTCGAAAACCGCACGAGGAATGAGATCACACGGGACCTTGTTGCCCCAATCAGGCTGTTGTTTTGCATCATCACTCATTGATGATACGAGAGGCACCCGTTACGAGATTCCTAGCTAATGAGCGAAAGCATCGGTCACAGAGAATTACAGCTCGCATTCCATCGTTCTCTGCTACTTTGCAGCCGTTTTCTGTTCCAGCTCTTCCCAACGCGCGAAGAGATTATCCAGCTTGTGCTGCGCCTGATTGCGTGCTTCGTACACCTGCTGCAGCTTCTCATGGTCGCTGACGACTTCCGGGTCGTCAAGCTCTGTCCCCAGGCGCTCCACGTCTTCTTCGGCAGCGAGGATGCGTTCCTCCATCCCTTCCCATTCTTTCTTCTCAAGATACGTCAACCCTGAGCGCTTTGGACGGACCACTTGTTTGCGATTAGCCGGCTCCTCTGTTGTGCGTGATATCTTCTCCGTGCTGCGTGTCTCCGCCTTCTGCCACTGGGCGACGCTCGCGTAGTTTCCGCAACTCCCATCACCGTGCAGACCAATGATGTCAGTGCAGACGCGATCGAGCATGTGGCGATCGTGGGTGATCAGCACGACGGCGCCGGGAAAGTCGATCAGCGCACGTTCGAGGACCTCTATCGACTGGATGTCGAGATCGTTCGTCGGCTCGTCGAGCATGAGTACGTCCACCGGCTCGCGCAACATCATCGCCATCAAGACCCGCGCCTGTTCTCCACCAGAGAGGTCGCCGACCGGCGTCTCCAACTGATCGGGCCGAAAGCCAAAGCGCATCGCCCAGGGGATGATGTGCGTGCTACGGCCGAGGTAGCAGACCGTGTCGCCGCTTGGAGCGAGCGCCCGTCGTAGCCGCTCTTTCTTATCGAGCTGCTCGCGCTGCTGATCGAACAGGGCAATGTGAAGATCCGAAGCGTGTTTCACCGTCCCCTTATCGGGCAGAAGGTCTTCTGCGAGCACGCGCAGCAGAGTGGTCTTGCCGGAGGCGTTGTTCCCGGCGATTCCTAACCGCGAGTCGCGAGTTACAAACACGTCAAGATCGCGGAATAAGATCTCCCCTCCAAGTGTCTTCGCAATCCCTTTGGCGATGATCAGATCATGCGTCCGGCGACCGGTAGACCGAAAGCCAATTTCCAGATCATTCGCTTTCTGTTGACGTCGCTGTGCCTCGGAGAGCCGTTCGATCTTCTCGTGCGCTGCGTCAACACGATAAGAAGCCTTTGTTCCGCGTGCCTTGGGACCGCGCCGCAGCCACTCCACCTCGCGGCGAACCTCGCCAGCAAGCGATCGCCGTTCCTCGCTCTCAGTATGCAGGAACGCCTGTCTCTTTTCGAGGAAATCACTGTAGTGCCCGCGCACGTTGAAGAAGCCGTCGCGGTAGCGGGGGTTGATCTCCACAATGCGGTCCGTGACTCGCTCCAGGAAATAGCGGTCGTGGGTGGTGACAACGAACGAGATCCGCGCACGTCCCAGAAAGCGCTCCAGCCAATCGATCCCCTGCAGATCGAGGTGATTCGTCGGCTCATCCATCAGCAAAAGATCCGGCTCCTGGACAAGCTGGCATCCGATGGCAAGTCTCTTGCGCCAACCGCCGGAGAGGCTCTCCACATGTGTGCTGCCGTTCTCAAAGCCGAGGCGGCGGAGCATCTTGCGAGCGCGCACCGCTGGCTCGTAGTCCTCCATCGGCAGGTGAGCGAGCGCTGTGAGGAGCGCTCCCTCTACCGTCACCCCATGCGGGAAGACATCGATCTGAGGAAGGTAGGCGATGTGAGCGTCGTTAGCGCGATCGACCGATCCGGAATCCGCTGGCTCAATGCCGGCGAGGATGCGCAAGAGCGTGGTCTTCCCCGCTCCATTTGGACCAATCAACCCCACGCGATCCTCTTCGTGAAAAGTGAGCGACAGCTGATCGAACAGATCGTGCGAGGCATACGTCTTACTCAGATCACGCACCGCAAGTATCGCTTTCACTGGCTCTCCTTTCTCGAAGCTCTTAGTTTTGATTCATCGGAGGTATCTTCCATCCCTTATCGTACGCAATTTGCAGTGAGCTTGCCTGCATTCTTGCCACGATGCCGATCCTGGACTATGATAAGATTATGAGAGCATCTATTCGCGTGGGCACCTCGGGCTACAGCTTCAAGGATTGGCTGGGCACAGTCTATCCAGCCAAAATGCAGGCGGGAGACTTCCTTTCTTACTACGCCAAGATGTTCGACTCTGCAGAGATCAACTTCACCTACTATCGCGTGCCCTCGCCATCCATGTTCGCCAACATGCTGAAGAAGGTCCCGCCGGACTTCACTTTTATCGTCAAAGTACCAAGAGAGATGACGCACAATCGGGAGAAGATGCCATCAGTCGTATCGCCGTTCATCAAAGGCATTGCCCCCCTTGTCGAAGCCGGTCAGTTGGGGGGGTTGCTTGCACAGTTTCCATACTCCTTCAAGACAACATCAGAGGGGATCGATCATCTTAAGCGCCTAGCCAACGTGTTTATCGATCGGGGCATTCCGCTAAACGTTGAGTTCCGCCACGATAGCTGGTACAAAGAAAATGTCTATTCGACACTGAAGGAACTCGGTTTAGGATTTGTCAATGTGGATCTTCCGTCTCTTCCCGATCTTCCCAGCGCGAGCAATGTTGTCACATCGGATGTCGCCTACTACCGCCTGCATGGGAGGAACGCGAAGATGTGGTGGCATCATCCAACTCCAAGTCATCGTTATGATTATCTGTACAACGACGACCAGCTTGAGAAATGGGCGACGCGCGTCGAAAAGGCTGCTCCTAAGGCAAAGACAAGCTACATCTTCAACAACAACTGTCACCTCGGGCAGAGCGTGGTGAATGCTCTCCACCTGCATCAGCGGCTGGGTCTCCCCAAGCCGACGCTACCTCCCGGCCTCGCACCGGAGATGTTTGAGCCATCCACCGACGAACTGATCGCTCAGATCAAAGCAAGGATCGTGCAGAAGCAAGCAGAAGAGACGATGCCCTGAGTGTCTTCTGATCTAGGGATGCGCAATCCCCGATTACGATGGTTGACAAGCGGCGGTCCATCCTGTAAAGTGAGATCACTATGCTGGAAAACATCATTCTTGGGAGGTATGTTTGGGGATGCTAACCTCAAACTATCCTCTGTCTGCCGAAACTGCTTGCTAGTCCCTCCTTTTGAACCTTGGTGGCGTCGCTAACGTACTTTTTGTCGTTGTCCGAGTAAACAAGCATCCAAGATCAAGAAAGGAGACGTCACTATGCAGAGAATCTTTAATTTGAATCAACAGGAACTTCCAACTCGTTGGTATAACGTACAGGCCGATCTCGATCGGCCGCTCGATCCACCACTCGATCCGCGCACACAGGAACCACTATCTCCGGAGGCATTGACAGCGCTCTTTGCCAAGACGTGCGTTGAGCAAGAGGTATCAACCGATCGGTTCATCGATATCCCGCCCGCGGTGCAGGAGACCTACCGCTTGTGGAGGCCCACGCCTCTATACCGCGCTACGAACCTGGAGCGTGCACTCGATACTCCAGCTCACATTTACTACAAGTACGAAGGGGCGAGTCCAACCGGGTCTCATAAGACGAACACCGCGGTCCCTCAAGCCTACTACAACAAGGTCGAGGGAACCATGCGCCTCACGACCGAAACCGGAGCTGGGCAGTGGGGAAGCGCGCTTTCATTTGCCTGTCAGGCTCTGGGGATCGATCTGACCGTATTCATGGTCAAGATTTCCTACCAGCAGAAGCCATACCGCAAAGCGATGATCGAGCTCTACGGCGGTGAGATCCTCGCGTCTCCATCCGAACGGACAAACGCGGGACGGAAGATACTCAAAGATAATCCTGATTCACCGGGATCGTTGGGTATGGCCATCTCTGAGGCAATCGAGGAGGCGATGAGCACCGGTGCCAAGTACTCGCTTGGTAGCGTTTTGAACCACGTCCTCCTTCACCAGACAGTGATCGGACAGGAGTCACTCTCCCAAATGGAGCTTGCTGGAGAATACCCCGATGCCGTCGTTGGTTGTGTTGGAGGGGGTTCCAACTTCGCTGGGTTGATGCTACCCATCCTGTACGATTCAAGGAATCGCGGCCGGAAGGTGAGATTTATCGCCACCGAGCCTACCGCCTGCCCAACGATTACCAAAGGTGAAGTAAGGTATGACTTTTGCGACGAGGCAGAGATGACACCGCTTCTGCGCATGCACACGCTAGGACACAAATTTGTTCCACCTCCAATCCACGCTGGTGGCCTGCGCTACCATGGCATGGCCCCAATCATCACTCGGCTGGTCGAGGACCACGTGATCGAGCCGAAGGCATACGATCAGGTCGATGTGTTTAGCGATGCGGTCCTATTTGCCCGCACGGAGGGGATCATCCCCGCTCCGGAAACCGCGCATGCCGTGCACGCGGCGATGGACCTTGCCCGCGATTGCGCGGGTAGCGACGAGAAACAAGTGATCCTAATCGGGTTCTCCGGCCATGGTCACTTCGACATGTCTGCCTACACCGCCTATCTGGCGGGGCAGTTGGTGCGTACAAGTTAGATACGCGGTTTACGAACTGCGCCTCCTACACGTAGGAGCATTTGATAGGGGCGACCGGGTGGTCGCCCCCTATGCATATCATGCTTGTCTCCCCTGCGAAATACCACCTCGCTTGATGCTCAGCTTGCATGAGACAACTCCAGTAGTTGACATTCCCAGTTTATTGTGATAGCGTCAAGGTTAGGGATCGATTATGAGGGGGAAAACAATGCGTAAACAGATCCTATTTGCTCTGGGTGCAGTGGTTGTTGTCATCGGAATCGTCATCGGCTGGTATCTTATCACGCAGCGGCACGTCGGGCGATTAGTGGCACAGGGAAAGCGGACGGATATCCTGGTATTGGGCCTCGATAAGGTAGGAAGCACGAGCCGTAGCGATACGATGATGCTCCTCAGCATGGCACCGGAGGAGGATGTTGTCCTCATTTCAATCCCGCGCGACTTGCAGGTGCGCCTTGAGGATGGTGAGCTTCACAAGCTGAATGCCGCCTACGCGAAGGGTGGAGCAACTCAGGCCCGGAAGACGGTGGTTAGCCTGCTGGGAATCGATGTTCCGTTCTACATCGCGCTCGACTACGCCGGCTTCGAACATCTGATTGATCACCTGGGTGGCGTAACGATCACCGTTGATGAGGCAATGAAATACGACGACGAGCGAGCCGACCCACCACTACATATCGACATTCAACCGGGCACGCAGACGTTCGATGGTAAATCCGCTTTGGAGTACGTTCGTTACCGTGGGGAGGAGGGAGATCTGGGAAGGATTCACAGGCAGCAGGAGCTACTGAGCGCAATCCTGCAAGAAGGTTTCCTGAACAGCGATTACGACAGCATGCGCAAGCTGGTGCGTACGATCAACCCATACCTGCAAACGAACCTATCCCTTGTCGATCTCTACGATTTAGCGAAGATCGTACGCGGGGTGGACATGGAGCACATACAGATGGCGACAATTCCCGGTACTCCGGTTACAATAGATGACGTCAGCTATCTCGAACCGCAAGTGGCAGGCATGGAGCGGATAATCGCCCACATGATTAGGGGGATCGATCTCCTGACACCAAGCGAGATCAGCGTAGCCGTGTTCAACGGGAACGGCACAAGAATGGTAGCAAGCAGGACAGCAGACTACCTGAGGGCACGTGACTTCGAGGTGGATAAAGTCGCCAATGCAGAAACATTCGACTACGACAAGACCTACATCATCATGCTGACCAACATGGCAAAGGCACAGATCCTGCAGGCCACTCTTCCACAACCATCACAGGCGACAATCGTCTCCCCGGACGAATTGTCGGCACACTACACCGCTCTCCAGTCGTACATCCCCAAGGGGACCGATCTCATACTCGTCGCCGGGAAAGGATTTGATGTTAGTGAATAGCGAGAGTCATATGCTCGACACGATCATCGACCTCATCGAGGAGAGAAAAGGGACTCGCACTGTGGTCATCGACTTGCGTGACGCACCTATTCCCACGGAGTACTTCGTCATTGCCGAGGGAGAGAACCCTGTACACGTGAAGGCGATCATCTCCGCGCTGCGGTCAAACCTCCCCCACAAGCCGCTCCACCGCGAAGGTGTGAGCGAGCAGCGGTGGGTGGTCCTCGACTATGGCGATATCGTCGTGCATGTCTTCACTAAAGAGGCACGCGATTTCTACGACATCGAATCTCTGTGGGCGGATCACATAATGAAGTAACCGTATCCTCATCGCTTGCATCTCTGCCTTCTCACCGCGCATCACTCTTTACTTGTCACGGTTCCTTGTCGTTTCAAGTGCGTAGTGACTTCTAATTGCAGTTGCACAGGACGGATGTCAATGATAATTCACCACGAAGAGCGCGAAAGACACGAAGAGTAGAGTTAGATCAGCCTTAGAATCGGACAAGACCAAGAACCGCGTGCAGGATTGTTGGACTCAAATATATGCGCAGTACGTCTCACCCTTCGTGCTCTTCGTGTCCTTCGTGGTGAAAGAGTCTCCTACCTCTGTGAG
>Ga0222701_1000610_pt1 | contig 12348 bp, 17 predicted proteins | sample AntAcemetage1502_FD_179825 | JGI IMG/M metagenome (GOLD analysis project Ga0222701, IMG submission 179825) | Saline water microbial communities from Ace Lake, Antarctica - #1502 | ecosystem: Environmental > Aquatic > Non-marine Saline and Alkaline > Saline | place: Antarctica: Ace Lake... | reverse complement strand
ATGCTGTTGAGGTAGCGGAACGGTTTGCTCACGGAAATGCTACAAAAGGGGAATTAAAAGCTGCTCGTGCTGATGCTGATGCTGCTTATGCTGATGCTTATTCTGCTGCTTATTTTGCTGATGCTGATGCTGCTTATGCTGCTTATGCTGCTCGTGCTGCTGCTGCTTATGCTGCTCGTGTTGCTTCTGATGCTGCTGCTTTTGCTGCTGCTGATGCTGCTTATGCTGGTAAAGAGCAAATGGAATGGTTACGCGCTAACACTACGCCAAACTTTGGAGGGACGAAATGAGCGAATACATTAAGGACGAAAACAAAGCAGCCGCTCTATGGTGGATGAAGGCAAATAATCTGAATATCAGTGGTGTAAATATTTATAGGACGCAAGGCGGGGCATGCGAGGTAGAATTCGAGAATGCTAATGTTACCGTAGTATTCATGAGAGGTGCGATAGTGAAGGTTGTGACCAATTGCAGTATTATTGACTTCTCATTCAATGAGCACAAAAAAGACGAACAGACAGAATGGGAGAAATGAATGAGTTGGCATTATTTGCGGGATCAGTGGGAACGAATTTGGACAACCACTACTATTTAAGTACGTGTAAGTGTGACAAACAAAATAAAAAAGATTAAAGAAGATGTAAGCCTATGAAGCACAACACGATACGCCCGCCATAATCAACCATAATCGAATAATCGTGTAGACAAAACACGGTGCTCGATTCTATTTACTATATATATGCCTAGCAAACTGACTACACACAAGCCAAAACACTTACAGTCATCTAATGTCAGACAGTCACGCGATACCCGCCCGTCTGCACAGGCGCGCGGTTACGGATCACATTGGCGCAAAGTACGTCGTACAAAACTCTCCTCGCATCCACTATGTGAGAGATGTCAGACATACACACACATACGACCAGCCTCAGAAGTGCACCACATACTACCCGTAAAAACACACCCGCAATTGATATACGTCCTCGACAATCTGCAATCCTTATGTCACGCCTGCCACCAGCAGACGCACGCATGCCACTGACAATCCGCATACATACACTGACTCAGACAGTTCAAGGGGAGGGTACTTCGCATCTCTCCAGACTGGCTTGCTGTGACCATCCATCAAACTTTCTGTTAATTTAATAGGGTTTTCGAGTAAAAAGTACCAAAACTGGTACAGCTCTGGAATACATTAAAAGGAAATCTCTGATTTTTAGTAATGAAGGATTACACGATGGGCAAACGAGGGCCGACGCCTACGCCTCTTTCCCTACTCAAACAGAGGGGGAGCCAATTAGTTCCAGGACGTGAGAAAGACACGCGGGAATCTGTTGGTAGTGTGGAAGAGTCTGGAGTTTTGTCTATCAACCAGAGGATTATTTTCGACCTGACTAAGCGGCGTCTTGAGAAGTGCCGTGGTCTGGTCGGGGAAATTGACGGCCCTGCTTTGGAGAGATATTCGGTGCTTGTCGATCTCTGGCAAAAGGCTTTGGATTATGTAAATGAGAATGGCGACACGGTGATGAATAAATACGGCGAGATGAAAGCTAGTCCGAAGGCTGCGAACCTGTTGAAATATGGCGAACAGTTGGCGCGGCTTGAAGCGAAATTTGGCATGACTCCGAGCGACCGGATTGGCCTTGAAGTGCCCGAGGAATCTATCGACGACGCGAAAGAGCGCAAATTTATGGGGGCGTAGATGATCTTAGAATGTACGCATAGGGAGAAGAATGAGCCTTTACGATTTAGCGATTGGCGGGATTCCTAATTACTCGCCGCTGGATCACGAGGAAGGATTCCGCTTTGATGAAGAGATGGCACAGTATGCGATTGATTTCATCGAGACTGTTTGCACTCACGTCAAGGGTCCGTTAGCAAAGAAGCCTTTTTTACTAGAGGATTGGGAAAAAGCAATCATAGCAAATTTGTGGGGGTGGCGAGACTTGAACGGACTGCGAAGATACAGGACAGCCTTTATATACGTTCCAAAAAAGAACGGCAAGACTGCATTTGCAGCGGCTATTCTTTTACTCTCAATGATTACAGACGGCGAACAAGGCGCGGAGATATATTCGGCGGCGGCGAGTAGAGAACAAGCGGGTCTTGTTTTCCAACACGCCTCCGGGATGGTGAAGCAATCGCCGATGTTGCGTAAGCATTTGAAGCTGTATGGCAACAGCGGCGGAGCTGTAAGTAAGTCTATCACGTTTGAAAAGACCGGGAGTTTCTACAAACCTCTATCGGCAGACGCGCATACAGCCGATGGCGTGTCACCTCATCTCGTTATTTGCGACGAAATCCACAGACATAAAAGCCCAGACCTTGCGGACGTGCTAGAAAAGAGCATGGCAGCGAGAGTTCAACCGTTATTTATCCACATTACAACTGCTGATTATGCGCGGGAATCGCTATGTAATGACAAACTTGCATACGCTAAAGCCGTTCAATTAAACAGCGGGGATGCAAACAAGCCAGGAAACGACGCGCGTTTTCTCCCTGTGATCTATGAGGCTACGATAGAAATGGATTGGACGAAAGAGGAGACGTGGAAACTAGCGAATCCTAATTACGGCGTGACATTGCAGAAGAATTTCTTCGAGCGTCAGGTTGATGAGGCTCTTGCGACTCCATCAAAGCAGAATATATTCAAACGTCTACACCTGAACATTGTGACAGAGAGCGCAACCACTTGGTTACAGATTGACAAATGGGATAAGTGTATTGTCGGTAGAAGCGTTGAAGATCTTGAAGGTGAGTTATGTTTCTGCGGTCTGGATCTGGCGAGTGTAATTGATGTGGCTGCGTTCGTTGCGCAATTCCCAAACGAAAACGGCGGCCATGATGTGCTATGTCATTTCTGGATTCCAGCCAACAACGCAATAGCAAGAGAGAAGAAAGACAAAGTGCCATATCTCTCTTGGCGCGATGCTGGATTTCTGACAATGACGCCAGGTGATTCAATTGATTATAGTTTTATCAGACAAGAGATAAACGCATTTGCTGACAAGTATCACATTGAATTGATTGGCGCAGATCCGTGGAACGCGACGCAGTTATGTACTCAGCTTGTCGAAGAGGATGGTATTCGCGTTGAGATGTTTCGGCAAGGATACAAGAGTATGAGCGATCCTTGTAAGCAGCTTGAGGCTTTGGTTATATCGCGCAAGCTCAATCATTATGGTAATCCTGTTCTGCGCTGGATGGCTTTAAATGCTGTAAAAGTCGAGGATTCGGCAGGAAACATCAAGGTCGATAAAAGCAAAAGTACAGAAAAGATTGACGGCATTGTTGCATTGATTGAGGCTATCGGTTGCGGCATGACAGAAGGCGAAGATAGCGTGTACGATTCATGCGGACTGACAATAGTATAGGGGAATCAATTGGGATTCTTAAAGAACTTAATGGCAATGTTTTCCGATGAGCCGAAAGCAGAATCCGGTAATTGGACTAACATGGGCGGTGGTGGTAATTCTACATCGACTCTTTCGGGTGTAAAAGTTAATGAAGACAGGGTGAATGGGTTGAGCGCGTACTATGCGTGCCTCCGTGTAGTCTCCGAGGACGTAGGAAAATTACCACTAAACGTCTATAGGAAGACCAAAGGCGGCGGTAAAGAGATAGATACAGACAATCCGATCCAATGGTTACTACATTCAGAGCCTAACAATTTTATGACCTCAATGATTTGGCGAGCTTCTGTAACGGCTAATGCGTTGGGTCACGGAATGGGATACTCGCATATACAACGTAACGCATTAAAAGAGCCTATTGGATTTTTCCCGATTGAATCACAACGGGTCGAAGTCGAAGTCGTCGGCAAAGGATCTATGCAAGAGTTGATCTACAAGGTGAGCAAAGGAACTGGCAAGCCTGACGTAATCAAAGCAAAAGATATGCTTGTAATTCCGAATCTCGGGTCGAACGGTCTTGTAGGGTGGAGCGTGTTAAAAATTGCGGCTCAGTCTCTCGGATTGACAATCGCTGCGCAAGATTTCGGAGCGTCTTTTTTTGGTAATGGTGCGGCACTCAAAGGCGTCTTGACAGTAAATGGAAAACTGAAAGATGATGGTCGTAAGCGATTGCGTAATGGCTGGAATGATTTGTATTCAGGCGTAAATAACAGTTGCAAGACTGCGATACTAGAAGATGGTGCAACCTATTCAGCGTTGACGATACCGCCGAATGACGCGCAATTTTTGGAGACGCGAAACTTTCAGGTCGAAGAGATTGCGCGATGGTTCCGAGTTCCACCGAATAAGATTCAGCATTTATTACACGCCACATTTTCAAACGTCGAGCAAGAGAATTTATCATATACCAATGATACGCTAAAATCGTGGTTGATTAAGTGGGAGCAAGAAATAAATCGAAAGCTCTTTGCTGAATCGAAGGGTGAGGTATTCGCAGAGCATAACATGAATGCTCTGCTTCGAGGGGATCAAGCGGCACGATCTGCGTTCTATACGTCGTTATTTAATCTTGGCTCGTTGTCTCCGAATGAGATACGAGGATTTGAGAATCAGAATCCTATTCCAGACGGCGACAACTATTTTGTACAAATGAATATGACGACATTAGACCGCGCTGTTGCTGGTGAAGTCGCAGGCGAGACGGAAGAAGACACAGTAAATACAGACGTTATTCCGAACGATAACACAGAACCAGAAGAGGAAATGACCGAATGAATCATTATACCGAATCATGTATCGCAATGCATACGGGGATATGGGCAGTCGATCCACAATGGTTATCGTGCCAATTACAGTTGATGCGTGACGGTGCGCTTGCCATCGACATGAAAGCGGCGGCTGTAATGCCAAGTTCTGCAGAATCTACAACAACGCTACTCGATTCAGGTATTGCGGTTATTCCTATTGCTGGCGCAATGGTTAAAGGTAATTCTAAATTCGGCGGGGTGTGTTCAACTGTTCAATGCCGCGTTGATTTGCGCGATGCAATGGAATCGCCAAACGTAATCGGTATTATGCTGCATGTTGATTCTCCAGGTGGCACGGTGTCCGGCATGACATCTCTTCAGGATCAGATTACGGCGGTAAGGAAAGTCAAGCCGATACACACTTTTGTTCCAGACCTTGCGGCGAGTGCTGGATTTTGGGCTGCATCACAATCAGCACATATAACGGCGATGCGTAACGCTTTGATTGGATCCATTGGTGTGTTTACGGTACTTGAAGACACGAGTAAAAAGGCAGAGGCTGAAGGAATCGAGTTTACATTGGTTAAATACGGGGCGCATAAGGGCGGCGCAACGGATGGTGTACCGATTACACAGGATGATATTGACGCATCGCAGACTGTCATTGATACGTTCGGCGCTGCTTTTGTGGATGCGGTAGCAAAAGGGCGTGGAATGACTACCGCGCAAGTTGCTAAATTGGCAACGGGTGACGTATTTTCAGCATCAACAGCAATACAGAACGGATTGATTGATAAGATTGGAAATTTTGAACAGGCACTAAAAATTCTTGAGGGTGCGGCCAATAGTGGACGTACCGCAAAACTCAAGGGTAGGATTTCGAGAAGTCGAAGATAGGAAGGTATTCTATGAAAACACTAGAGGAACAGTATAAAGCACGTCAATCAAAAATGGATGAGCAGGACGCTATTGTGGCACTTGCCATTTCTGAAGACCGAGAGATTACAGCGGAAGAGGAAGTAAGTGCTGACGCTCTCACGGTTGAGGTTAAGGAAATTCAGGCGAGTGTTGACAAGCTCGAAAAGATGAAGGCAATTCAGGATTTGGCGGCAAACTCTCGCAAAGAGATCCATACTCCGACACAGGTTATTGACGCGGTAATTAACACCGACGAAGTTGCTGGCAGTGCCGAGAGTTCGCTTGAAAAGATGGCCGCCGAAGCGTTTTCGTTTAGCAATCTGCGATCGTTCAAAGGACCGAATGCAAAGCGCGACGCATTTGCGTTTGGTCATTGTGCATTGGCTGCACTTGGAAATAATAAGTCTAAACAGCTTTGTGCTGATTGGGGCTATGACATTCAAGCGGCTGGAAATGAAGGAACTAACATCGAAGGCGCATTCCTTGTTAATCCTCAGTTCGATAATACTTTCATCGACCTGAAAAACACATACGGCGTTATGCGTCAAGAAGCCATGATGAAGCAGATGAGTTCATCCACTCTCGCCGTAAACGTCCGAGAAGGTGGCCTAAATGGTTATTGGGAAGGCGAGGCAGACTCCGGGGCAGAGTCGAGCAAGACTTGGGGCAAAGTCAATCTTATTGCCAAGAAACTTATGGCGATGTCTGTTTGGTCAAGTGAGTTGAATGAAGACGCGGTCATCTCCATCGGTGACGACCTGGCTAACGAAATCGCTTATGCGTTCTCGTATTCCGAAGACCTTGCCGGATTCATCGGAGACGGAACGTCAACCTATGGCGGGATTACCGGATTGCAAGCTGCTGTTACAGCGGCGACCGCTGGAATCTCCACAGGCGCAAGTGGTACTAATGCAAGTTGGGCCGGGATCGTAATTGCAGATTTCGCCGAAATGGTGCAGAAAGTCCAGTCGTACGCTTTGCCGAATGCAAAGTGGTATTGTTCGCGCCCGTTCAAAGCTGGCGTAATGGATAGACTCGCGTTTGCAGCTGGTGGAAATACGACCGCAGAATGGGCAGCGGGTGCTTTGCCGAATTTCAACGGATATCCTGTTGTTACGTCGGAAGTGTTGCCGACTTCCGCCGATACCGCTGAAGTGGTTTGTTTCTTCGGCGATATGCGACAGGTTGCGATATTTGGTGATCGTCGGAGCAATACTATTGCATTTTCTAACAACACTGTTGTGAATAATATTAGCATGTTTGAGACTGACCAGCTTGCGATTCGTGGGACATCGCGTGTTGATATTAACATCGGGCGCGTAGGCAATACTACTACATCCGGCTCGATGACTGGTCTTTTGACCTCTGCATAATAACCCCTAAAGCCGGGGGACTATGGGTATGTACCCATTCCCCCGGCGCACTTAACCAAAACGAAAGGGAAATCAAATGATTGAATCTCAGAGAGCGATTGACGAAGTTGTCATTGATAATCAGGCTATGACAAGTTCGGCTACAGTAACGGCGAATCTCGATACATCTGGCAGTAGCTATGTGACTATCCGTATTTTGTTGAGCAAAGAGCTTAACACAAACGGCGTTGGCCCGACTATTTCTTTGCTCGGCTCCGACGATACTGTTGTAACAAACTTCGCCACTATCGTAGCAGACAAAGCGGCGGTGACTCTCGTTGCTGCGAAAGAGGTACGTTACGAGATTGATATGCGTGGTAAGAAGAGATATTTGCGTTTGTCTATCTCTACAGGAACTGCAACGAATGATAATATTTCTGTCGGTGCTGTTGCGTCAAAAACTATGAACCATGAAGATCCAAACACAACGACCGAAATGGGTGACGATGTTGTAACTATTGTCTAAATCCGCGCGGTGGTAAGCCTATACAATGCCGGAACGGGTAGGCGATAGAATGGCGAAGGCGGGGCTGATTCTATATTTTTGCATTCTATGGAGATAGGATAAGGGAGAGAGAGAATGGGAGCTAATATTAAACTGAATTTAGGCGGTGGGAATACAGTAATTGATGGATGGATAAACATTGACGCGAAAACAGGCGGTGACGTTTTATCTTTGACAGAGTATCAGGATAACAGCGTCGATGAGGCCAGAGCCTCGCACATACTTGAGCATTTTGGATTTGCGGACGTGTCAAAAGCTTTGTCTGAATGGTACCGAGTTCTTAAGCCTGGTAGCCGTTTGCGCGTAGCGGTTCCAGATATCGGAAAGATTTCACTAAGCTCTAGCCCGCTAAAATTTTATTATATGTATGGTGGGCAGGTTGACGAAAACGATTTCCACAAAACAGGATTTAGTAACGAAACTCTTAGATCAAACATGGAGCAAGCCGGATTTATAGGCGTGACAGAATGGGATGAAGATGGTGTGGGTGATACGGCTTGCAAAGATATTAGCCTACGCATGGAATGTTATAAACCGCAAGAAGAAAAAGCTCAGGATTTTATTGACGTAAAAATTCAAGGCGTAATGAGTCTTCCGCGTCTGGCCTTTACTGATTCATGGGGGTGTATCTATGACGCTCTAAGTCCGTTCCGGATTAAGATGACACGATATACCGGAGCATACTGGGAGCATGGAATACAGAACGTCTTTGAGGATTGCGTTGAAAACGGCGTTGATTGGATTCTATCATTTGACTATGACACGGTTTTCACTTCCGAGCAGCTTGACATAATGCTAGGAGAGTTTGGGAACAATCCGCATATCGACGCACTGTCAGCAATGCAAAGCAAACGCGCACAAGATACACCACTATTGACGGTCAAGGATGATGACGGCGTAAACATGAGCGGCATAAACGTAACAGGCGAACCGTTGCGAGTAAACACTGCACATTTCGGATTGACTTTGATCCGTGTTGACGCGTTGAAGAAAATGGACAAGCCTTGGTTTATGAGTGTGCCTGATTCGTCCGGTGGGTGGCGTGGTGATGATCGAGTAGATGCAGACATTTACTTCTGGAAAAAATGGGAAGCGGTAGGCAATACTGCGTATGTCTCGACTAATGCGCGTATCGGTCATCTTGAAACTCTCGTATCTTCGTTTGATGCAGATATGACTCATAAGATCGAACCGTATAACGATTGGAAAGAATCGAACCATACATAGGGAGAGCAATAGGATGGAAATTGATTACCGCGTAAAGACTGAATTTTCAGGATATAAAGTCGGATTTGTCTTGCACGGACTCGGGCGCGGCGTAGCTGAATTATGGATTCACCGCAATTTAATCGAGCCTGTTGTAGATGTGCCGGAAAACCTTATTGAGAAAGTAACGCATTCAATAGGCAGGAATAAGAAAAGGAAACAAAAACGATGACTATGAATCTAGGTCGAGCATTTAACGCTATGCTGAAATTCGGACGCAACGCGGACATTTCAACCGTCGAAGAAGATATCGCCGTTCAAGGTGGAGTGTATACTTTGCCTTCCGCTGCAATGTCTGCATCGTCCGACGTGTGGGGCGAATTTGATATTGAACTTGTGAAGAAGTAGGGGGAGATATGGCTACAGTAATCGAGTCGGCTCCCGCTGTTGAGCCTGTGAGCCTTGCAGAAGCGAAGTCTCATTTACGAGTTGATATATCAGACGACGATACATATATCACGGCGTTAATTGTTGCGGCACGAATGAGAGCGGAAGCAGAGCAAAACCGTGCATTGATTACGCAAACATGGGATTTGTATTGTGATAGATTCCCCGTGAGCGCGTACAGACCTATTCTAATTCCGTTACCGCCAACACAGTCGATATCGTATATCAAATATTACGATACGGCGGGAACGTTGCAGACGTGGGATGACGCAAACTATCAGACTGATACGGGATCCGTGTTGGCTAGAATCCTCCCAGAGCCTAGTGGATCATGGCCGACGACCGAAACGGACAGGATGAACGCCGTAAACGTCCAATTTATCGCCGGATATGGGGATGCATCCACAGACGTACCACAAGAGACGATAGCGGCAATCCTACTAATTGTGGGCACGTTGTATGAGAATCGCGAAGATGTTGTAGTGGGAACGATTGTGAGCAGATTTCCAAATTACATTTACGATATGTTGCGGCATAACGCTATACCGGAGTTCGCATGAGAGCAGGACGGCTAAGAAATCGCATTCGCATTGAAAACGGAACACAGGGTCTTGATTCCTATGGAGATCCTACAGACGTGACAACATGGGCGATTGATGCGACCGTATGGGGTGGAGTCCGGTATCTGACAGGCAAAGAATTAGAAGATGCTGAACAGATACAGCCTGAAGTTTCTAGCGAAGTCACGCTACGATATAAAAACTTGAATGCAGAGCAACGGCTCTTGATTATGAAAGCGAATACAACACTCGACGGAGCAATATCTACGACAGACGGCACGGCATTGACGGTATCGGAAAGTTTGAATCAATCAGAGTCAACAGAATTCCGAATACTCGTAGGCTCAGAAATTATGATTGTGTCTTCTGTTAGCGGGTTAGATTACACGGTTGAGCGTGGCGCGGATGGAACGACAGCGGCGACACATCTTGACGATGTTGATGTATGGATATTGGCAATCTTCGAGATCCAATCCGTGATTGATATTGACGAACGCGAACGGACAACGATTTGCGCATGTATCGAGAGGCCGTAGTCATGGCAGAAGATTTGCTAAAACAGTTCAACAAGATTGAGCGGAAAGTATTTAAGAAGTTTCCGAAAAAAGTCTTGTCGGCTTCTTCCAGTTCCGCAAGAAAAGGGATGCAACTTGTGCAAGCGTCTGCAAAGGCGAAGTTGCGCAGTCAGACAACGAAAAGAACTGGATTACTTGAAGAAGCAGTTATTCTAAAGGCGAAGACGTTCAAAAATAAAGATGAGGTAAAAGCGTCTGTCCATATCAATACGAAATTGAGGGGGACTTTTAACGGTCAAAGAGTCGTCCCACATAAGTACGTTTATTTGATCGAATACGGGACAAAGAACTTTTCAGCAAAGCCTTTTTTACGTCCAGCGTTGGAGAACAATCAAGCAAATGTTTTTGGTGTGTATAAGGCAGAAATGAAAAAGAAAATTAAAAGTTTAGCGAAGAGACTATCAAAGGGGAAATTATGAAAAAGAGAATTGTAGGTCTTACATTGTGCGTTGTGTTGTTGGCTGGTTGTACGGCTACGCCTCATAAGGCGGTTGTTAGATTCGGCGAAGGTACAGACACGGTAACGGCGATTGTTGAAGGTGAGAAACTGGAAGCATTCGCGGAAAGTCTTGATGATGCCGGGATCGTTTTTACAGTCGAGACAATCGAGGCGGTCGAATCAGGAGCGGGTAAAGCGGAATCTGCATTAAAGGGAGCGGGTAAGGTTGCGGCCATCGGTGCGGCGGCTACTGGTAATCCTATCGCGGCGAGTGCCGCGCTTATCCTCACGTCTCTTGGCGGTCTTGCGGGGGCGGTTGGTGGATTTTTTAGGGAACGCAAAAAGAGAAAAGAAACAGAGAAAGCCCTTGCCATAACAAAATCAGATAGAGACACATACGAATATGAATTATGCCATTCAGAGAAGGCTCTATCTGTCGTCCTTGACAGTGTTGATGACGTTAAATTTATTGGTGCAAAAATAACCACAGCCGCGAGAGAAAAGGGATGCGCCGATAGGGTAGAGGCTGTGTATCAAAGAATAAAGGACTACAAATGAGCGAAGTCCAAGACATCAGGGAATCAGTACAGCGAATGGAAGTACACGCGGAAAGGATCAAAACTCTTGTTGAGTATCATATGGACGATAAAACAATCCATCATGTACCGCCATGTATTGCAAGCGAGAGATTAAACAATCGAGTATGGGGTGCAATGGTGGCGGCTTTAGGCGCGATGGTAGCGAGCGCGTGGGCTGCACTGAAATGAAAATACTCGTAGTCATCCTTTGTATTTGCCTTATGTGTTATCTCTCGCATGTGATAACAGGATGTAAAAAATGAGTAAGCACTGTTGCGAAGAGTGCCGAGAAGAATCCAGTAGCGTGAGGAGCTACAGTCGAGATATATATAAACCTCATGTGCCTGGGATTGAATCGAAAGATATCAGGCTTTGCGTACGGTGCTTCGTAAAACTAAATAAAAGGAATGCGCGAAAATGAAATATGATATTCAATTCTTAAATGGCGCGTACTGCGGGTCTCAGGAGAGTGCTTCAGCGCGGTGGGGTTTGACTGACGTAGATGGTTGTCACGATGGAATAAACACGTTTCATATTGAATATGGCGTTGAAGTGCAGCCGTCAACCAATCCAGATTCGACCATTACTATCTATGGTATTGAGATTCGGTTAGAAAGAATTTCACATAGCTTAATTGTGGAGGAATCCAATGTCAGTAACTAGGATAGTCGGCACGCCATATGGAGCAACTGTTGCTGGTGAATTGGTGACAATCGCTGCACGTCAATACAATCCAGTTACATACGCTGACTTCACAGACGCTAGTTTTTTGTGGAACATAACGCAAAACGAAGTATCCGCAATCGACACAGGCGGCGTTACAGGGGTGTATGGAGTTCAATCTGACGGTACTTTTGATATTCTTGGTGTTAGTGTTTCGAGCCAGGGATGGACAACTGGTGACTATATTTGTTTAGCATTTAATAACACAATCGATCAGCATGCAACATTTGTTGCAGCAGAGGCGGCGGGTGATGCTTCGAATTCTGGCGATCTAATTGACGTGTACTACAATTTCCCAACAACGGGCAATAGCAGATATAGCGTA
>Ga0222701_1000600_pt1 | contig 12470 bp, 10 predicted proteins | sample AntAcemetage1502_FD_179825 | JGI IMG/M metagenome (GOLD analysis project Ga0222701, IMG submission 179825) | Saline water microbial communities from Ace Lake, Antarctica - #1502 | ecosystem: Environmental > Aquatic > Non-marine Saline and Alkaline > Saline | place: Antarctica: Ace Lake... | reverse complement strand
AACTGTGAAGGTTTTTTATATACTCATAACTATCTATGATAATTGCGTGAACATAATAATCAGGGTGGTTATGAAATGGAAGAAATCGAAGGAAGAACGTCCAGCCAGCGACATATCTTCTTTGACACAGCGACAAGAATGGTCTATATAGAAGCTTAAAGTTACGCTTAACTATGGAGATTATGATTTATGGAAAAGAAGATCGGAGAGATTGCAAAACAAAGCGGTGTACAGCCGTCAACGATACGGTATTATGTCCGTCAGGGGCTCCTTCCTGAACCGAATAAAGTAAACAAGAGTATGGCCTACTATGATGAGAGTTGTGTGGAGAAGATTCAGGCGATACGCTATCTGCAGGAGAAACGATATTATCCACTTTCGATCATCAAGAATGTGATCAGGCGTATGGATGAGGAAGGGATGAGTCTGGAGGAGGCCGAATCTATTGAGGATGTGGTGTTCGGTACGGCGAACAATCTTGTGGAAAAAAAGGAATTTCTTTCTCGGACGGGCCTTACTTCCGCTGAGTTCCATGAGGCGGAGAAGACCGGACTTCTGATGCCCTATGTGAAGGAGAAGGGGCGTATCCTGTTCAATGAGGAGGATATTCGTTTCGGTCGTGATTTGTTAAAGAAGATCTCGGAGCTTGGTCTGGAGTTTAAGGAGCTGGAGTTTTACGTGCGGCTGGGCAAGGAGATTATGGAGCATGAAGCGGCTCTTCGGAAGCGTCTCGTGAAGGGTAAGTCCCGGGATGAGAACAGGCGTTTAACGCTGGAAGTGGCGAGACGAGTCGATATCATGCACAGCTATATTATGCGGAGACTGTTTCAACGAAACATCCAGACAATTATCCAGAAAAGCCTCAACGGAAAGAAATCTAAGGAAAAGAATTGACAGGGAATCGCCTATAGATAGGCATAGAAAGAGCCGCCCTCGGGCGGATCTTTCTCATTATCAGCATCGCTTTAGCTCTGTTTTCAAGGGAGGAACCCTGAGACACGGCAACACAATCCGCTCTTACTTCACTCCCTGGACTTCTCAGGTAACCGTCAGGATCTCGAGATCCTCAATGGGATAGGAAACACAGGAGTGCACAAATCCCCATTCTCGATCAGACTTCCGTACCATGGTGCCGGGAGGCTGAAATACTGTACCGGAAATAACTTTCACCCGGCACATGCTGCACTCACCCGAACGGCAGAGTGACGGCACGGTGATTTGATTTTTTTCCAGCGCCGTGAGCAACGGTTCCCCCGCCTTTGCCTCAAATGTTTTTTTGCCTGTAACGGACACCGTGAAAATATCAGCAGCAGTCACTTCCGACGGCCATCCCGGATATTCATCGATGTTTATCGGCGGGCCGAACATCTCCTGTCTTATTCTTCGTGCAGGAATACCCTGACCTTCCAGTTCAGGCAAGCAGAAGTCATAGAGACCTCGGGGCCCACACAGAAAATAGGTCTTATCTCCATGGTTTCCTGAAATTTTGCTGACCACCTTACCGGAAATAAACCCGCACTCGCCTGTGAAGTCATCCGAAGGTTCCTCGATGACCGGAGTGTAAATGATCTGTGAAAAGCGTGACAGTTCGGTCAGTTCGTCGTGAAAGATAATATCCTCTGTATTTTTGTTTCCGTAGAAGAGGTAGACCGTGCGGTCGAGACCACTCTCGACAATCTCTCGAATCATCGACATAAAGGGGGTGATGCCGCTGCCACCGGCGATGCAGACCATCGCTTTTTCATGGACGAGGGGATTGAAGTAAAAATTACCGGCTGGTCCCGAACACTCCAGGACATCACCGATCTTTACCTCGTCCAGAAGATAGTTTGATACTAGTCCGTTTTCAACCCTTCGTACAGTTATATCGTAATATCCAATCTGGTTCGGTGAGGACGATATACTGTAGGGACGACCCGTAAGGATATTGCCGATGGTCGGGTACAGCGAGATGTACTGCCCTGCCATAAAGGGGGGCAGATAATGGTTTTCCGATACGAGACGAAAGGTCTTCGTTGAAGATGACTCCATGATGATATCGGCTATCCGAAGGTTGAGCTTTGCTGGATGCAGGCGTTCGACAAACGGAGCCGTCTCGTACTTCACGGGGATTATGTTTTCACGGTACTTCCGGGTAGCCTCGACTTCACTGATAATCTCATTGTATCCGTCAAATTCCTCCCATATTCCTCTTTTCATAGTTCTTCTCCTCTTATTTCCCGAGTTGTCGTGTGATTGACCTTGCTACTGCCTTGCCGGAATTCAGCGTGGGTTCAAAACCGCAATCTCCCGCCCAGCTTCCCGCGAAGTAGAGTCCCTGAATCGGTGATTTCCGATCGGGCTGAAAGAAAAGGGAGTCTTTTATGAGCTGCTCGTATCCATAGATTGAGCCTCCGGGATGACCGAGGTATCGCATGAAGGTCATCGGCGTTGCGATCTCGATTTCTTCAATATGCTTTCGAAGGTCGGGGTAGATCTGCTCCATACGATGAAGCATACCTTCAGCGCACTGAAACTTCACATCGTAATACTTGTGCGGATCTATGTTCAGCCAAGCGTCACCGTATTTCAGTGTTACCGTATTCGTCTGACACGTTCCCGGCGGAGAAAAATCGGGGTCAGTAATGTCATAGCAGCTAAAGGCCATGAAATCGTCGCTGATACCCACATTCCACATATTATTGATGATTTTCTCAGCGGAGGTGTCTGGGTTGGCAATGAGGAAGTTCATCGATTCGGTAATGCCGAGTTCCTCCGGTTCGCAGTCATAGCCAATGAACATGGTAAATGCGGAAATGGCGACATTTCGTGACTTGATCTCCGTGATCACGTTTTCGGGAACGTGGGCCCGATCTATCATGTGGATGTAGGTATAGGCCTGGGAGGCGTTGGATACGACGTAATTCGTGGATATTTCGTCTCCATCTTCCGTAACAACCGACTTTACCGCCCCCTTTTCTATCACTATTTTCTTCGCGCCGCAGTTGAAACGTGCATCACCGCCATAGGAGAGAAATTTGTTGAAGATCGCGTTGGACATGGCCTGGGATCCGCCCTTCACATGAAAGGGTTTAAATTCAGAATACTGGAAGAATAACATGGCAATGTACGCAAAAGAGAGGCGGGACGGTGGAACCCCGAGGTATCCCCAGTAGGCCCCAAGAATCGCCTTGAGCAGGGGATCCTTAAATCTTTCATTCAGGACAGATTCCACATCGCGAATCGCATAGGCATAGAGGGTGGGATATTTTTTCCGGGACGGCTCGGGATCGCGAAAGATAAATGCACCCATCATATCCTGTGCAAACTGTGCCATGAGATCGAAGAAGCTCTTTATCTCATTTTTCTCATGCGGAAATTTCTGCTGGATTGCCTCGATTACCTGAGGAATCTCTGTTTTAAGCGGCAGACGAAATCCGTCCGGCATTGCCACCTGGTAGAGATCAGGGGCTTCCACAAATTCCAGATCATTTGTAATCCCGAGGCTGTCAAAGGTCAGTCGGAGTGGCCCCGGTTTTTCCGGCGTGCCGAGACCGCTCAACTGGTGGAGCGCCACCTCGAATTCAAAGCGTCCCCGGCAAAAGCTCGTTCCACAGCCGCCTGGAATATTGTGCCGCTCCAGCAAAAGGACTTTCAAACCCTTCTGGGCCAGAGCACAGGAGGCCGTAAGCCCTCCATTACCCGCTCCAATTACAATCGCATCATAATCTGCCATACCGTTTTCTCCTCTCCATGGTATCGGCCGCAACCATTTCCGATAATGTTATACTGATGATTCAACATGTTGCTTATGATATATTTAAGGCGACCCTCTTAAACTCTTAAAATCTGAATCTCTCTCTTTTCGGCCATGCTCGTCATTTTCGGTAAAGAGTTTTTTTAAGATTTCAAGCTCAATACAGATGTCTGTCGCAGGAAACCCATGAGAATATTTGTCCAATCCTTACTGTACCACCCTGAAAATATCTTCAGTCAGGCAGCCTCCTTATGAACGAGGATCGTGAATTCATAAAGCTTAAAGTGCAACTTCACAGTTCACTATATGCATTTTCCGATCCTGTCAAGGGATATTTTATATAACCATATTTGCATGAATATATCGCATTATAGTCGGTTTCAGGAATCATGAGAATCGGCTGGATTAACCGGTAATCAGTTGAAGAAAATCCGCTATTGCCGACATGTAGGCCCGGAATCCTCTCATGAATATCGTATTATGATCGGCTTCGGGAATCATAAGAAAGCGCTTGTTCCGGGACACGCAGGCCCCGTAGAGGGCTTCACCGTCGGTAAAGGGAATGATGTGATCGAACTGAGCGTGAATAATCAGCGTAGGTTTTTCAAAGGTTCTGATCTTTTCAATGTTCCGGCAGCCGTCCTCTTCGGTAATGTCCATCCTGGAAAGTGAAACGCCGATTAACCGGAGAAGCGGCAGCAGGTAAGCGAATCCGCTGTCAATGATGAGGCCATCGATTCGATCTTTATACTGCTCGGCCAGTTCAAGTGCCGGCGCGCTGCCCAGTGATCGGCCCATGATTATCAGAGGACCGGTAAAATCCCCTTCGTCGAGCCAGTCCGAAATATATTCAAAAATGACATGAGAATCACGCATCATACCCGTTACCGTGGGGGTTCCTGTGGAGCGACCATATCCCCGGTAATCGACTGGGAGAAAATTGGCTCCCGTCTGTATATATATGGGACCTATCTCATCGTAGTCGGCCACGATCTCGCCGTTTCCATGGAAAAAGAGGATTGTTGGGGCTGACTTTTGCGCATGGTAAAAACGGGCGCCGATGGTTACATGATCGTCCACCGGTATCTGTAACTCATGAACATCCCCTCCCGGTCTGAAAGAGCCCTCTTCGCGACGCGGATAGAAGAGATAGTTCAGGATTTCAGGTTTGTCGAAAATCCGGTAGTCGATCTGAGAAATATCCGCCATGATATTTCCCCCTTTGAGTTTTCTTATCGCAACTTCGCAGACATTTTCCAAACGACGCTGATCGCACCGCGGGATATTCATTTTAAAATCACACGCTGCGCATTCACGATCTTTGTGAACATTACTCTAAACCGAATTGTACGTTTCTTTTAACCAATCGCGTATCTCGATGTTTTGCACCAGAATCCCTCGCCTTGCGCAAGGAGGAAGGATTTTTTGTCTGGGAAGAAGAACCCGGTCTTTTCTCTTCAACCTATTCGAATGATTTTTGCACGGCTTTCTGCCAGCCGAGATATCTCCCTTCCCTGTCTGTCCGCTCCATGACAGGAAGCCACCTCTTCTCTTCGGACCAGTTCTGCTTCAGCTCGCCAATATCAGACCAGAAACCCACAGCAAGCCCTGCGGCGTAGGCGGCTCCGAGTGCCGTCGTCTCCGATACCACCGGCCTGATAACAGGAACCCCCAGCATATCCGACACAAACTGCATTAGCATTTCATTGTGTACCATGCCTCCGTCCACGTTCAGCACGGACAGATCTACACCGGAATCCCTGTTCATGGCTTCAACTATATCTTTCGTCTGATAGGCGTTGGCTTCCAGCACCGCCCGGGCAATGTGACCTTTGTTCGCATACTGTGTCAGTCCGGCGATGACACCCCTCGCGTCACAGCGCCAGTATGGGGCAAAGAGTCCTGAAAACGCGGGAACAAAATAGACTCCTCCATTGTCTTCAACCGTGCTGGCCAGTGCCTCGATCTCTGATGAGCTGGATATAAGACCAAGATTATCTCTCACCCACTGCACAAGGGCCCCGGCTATCGCGATGGAACCTTCAAGACAATAGACGGGTTTATCATTATTTATCTGGTAGGCCAGCGTTGTAATCAGGCCTTGACTGGAGGGAACGGCTGTCGTACCTGTGTTGAGCAGCAGAAAACAGCCGGTCCCGAATGTATTCTTGGCTTCTCCCTTTTCAAAACAGGTCTGGCCAACAAGCGCGGCCTGCTGGTCTCCCAGTGCCCCGCATACCGGAACACGTGCCCCTAACGGCCCGTCCACGGATGTAACACCACGGTAATTCCGATCACTGGAGGGGACAATCTCCGGCAGCATCCGGCGCGGTATATCCATGATATTCAGGATGTCATCGTCCCACTCAAGTGAATTCAAATCCATGAGCATGGTGCGGCTGGCATTGGTCACATCGGTCACATGAACACCACCGTCAGGCCCGCCGGTAAGCCACCAGATTACCCAGCTTTCCATTGTGCCGAAGAGGGCCTTACCCTTGAGGGCGTCTTCCCGCACACCGGGAATATTGTCCAGTATCCACTTGATCTTCGGCCCTGAAAAATAGGTGGCTACCGGCAATCCGGTCTTTTCGCGGAACCTGTCCTGACCCCCGTCGCCGGTCAATTCACTGCAAATCTCCCCTGTTCGCGTACACTGCCAGACTATGGCATTGGTGTAAGGTTCGCCATTATCCTTATCCCAGACAACCGTGGTCTCACGCTGGTTTGTAATGCCAATCGCGGCCAGGTCCACCCCACTGATTCCGGACTTACCCAGCGCGCCACGGATAACATCCTCAGTATTTCTCCATATCTCAAGGGGGTTATGTTCCACCCACCCCGGTTTGGGAAAGATCTGTCTGTGTTCCTTCTGATCGAGCCCGACGATCTTCCCGCTGCGGTCAAAGATAATAAATCGGGTGCTGGTTGTTCCCTGATCCACAGCGCCAACATATTCCGCCATTTACAGATACCTCTTCTATTAAATATGTTTCAGGAGCCAGGTATCGAGATCATCTAATACCTGTTTTTTCTGTTCATCTCTCTCATTGTATATCTCGTGGTAGAGGCCATCGTAGACGTAAAGTGTCTTGTCCTCCGAGCTTAAGGCTTTAAAGAAACTTGCCGATGTGTCCACATTCGTAAGGTGATCATCACCCGCCAGCTGCATCAGCAGAGGAATCTTCATCTCCGGGGCCGATAGATTCGCGGCTTCCATGGCCGACAGGAACTCGGTAAACCAGCGGGCGGTCACTTGATCATGAACGAGAGGATCATCTATGTATGAGCGAACCACACCTTCATCATGGCTGATCTTTGATGCATCCAGTTCATTGGAAAGACTGAGAGTCGGCCAGATGGTAGACATAATTTTGCCGGCAAATGCCTTGACGACAGGTATATCCACAGTTACACCAAGCGATGGGGAAGAGATGATCACGCCATCTATCATTTCCGGAAAACCGGCGGCAAACCGCAGTGCGATAAGTCCTCCCAGGCTATGCCCCAGAAGAAAAATCTTTACATCTCCGGCCATTCCATCCCTGGCAATTTCAACAAGTTTGCGAAGGTCTTCCACATACTGGGAAAAGGAAGATACATGGCCCTTGCGACCATCGCTCTGTCCATGCCCTCTGTGATCCGGCGCCCATACGCTTATGCCGAGGGGAAGGAGCCTTTCAACAACATTGTCATAACGTCCGGAATGCTCACCCAAACCATGGGCGATTATCATCCGCGCCTTCTCGGTGTCGGCCTGGCATCTCCTGTAAAAGAGATCCAAGCCGTCCGCGCTTCTAAAGCTTCCATAATCAGCAGAAAATTTGGCCATACAGACACCTCCTATGCCCATACAATAAAAATATAAATAGTGGAGCTTCCTGGGAGAATGTATTACGACTGGCTGGTCCAGTCGGGTTCTCTCTTTTCGAAAAATGCCATGGCACCCTCAATTGCATCTTTGCTTTTGATGATCTCTTCAAAGATATCGGCACTTAATTCATACCCTTCCAGGTTGCGGTTTATAACCTCCTTTGTGTATCGAATCGCCAGAGGACCTGCTTTGCGCATCCTGGCCACCATGTCCAGAACCGCATCCATAAGTTTGTCATGTTGCACTACCTGATTGACAAGGCCTATCCTCAATGCCTCTGCGGCGGATATGCGTTCACAGGTCATGATCAGTTCTTTTGCCCTGGCCCTTCCAATCTCGTCGGCAAGCCTTATCATCGCGTAAGGACAGGTGACCCCCCTAATCGGCCCGATAAACCCGAAATCGGCCCTGTCGGACATGATTATAATATCACACATAAGCGCATACTCAGCACCATGTCCAAGGGCATATCCATTCACCGCCGCGATGGTGGGTTTGGGTGAATTGATCAGTTTCAGTACAGGAGATTCTCCGGACTTGACGTCAAATGCTCTCCGGATCATCTCAATGGTTTTCGACGGATCACTGAAATCCGCCCCCGAGGAAAATACCTTTCCGATACCGGTAAGGACAATAAAACGGATGTTATCGTCCGCATTGGCCAGGTCGACCGCCTTGCCAAGCTCCTCTGAAAGCTCAAAAGATATGGCATTTTTCATTTCAGGACGGTTCAGTCTTATGACAGCGATATCTTCACTTATCTCATATAAAATGGTCTCAAAATCCATGTTCCCCCCTTCTTGTCTCCACTATGTGTCAGAAAACCGTTTTCAGTCCCTGAGCATGATCTCTTCCATCCTGCCAAGCGCCTCCTCCAGTTTCTCAGGTTTGGATCCTCCGGCCTGGGCCATGTCGGGACGCCCGCCTCCGGTTCCCCCGACAACCGGCGCAAGTTCTCCTATCAGCTTACCCGCGTTATAGCGGCTCGTAAGATCCTTCGTCACCATGCACAGGAGCATGGCTTTATCCCCTACTCTGCTCCCAAGCAGCACAACACCGGAGGAAATTCTGTCCCTCACCTTATCTCCGAAATTACGAAGGGTCCGCACATCAGGCACATCAACCACAGATGCGAGCAGCTTAACACCCTTTATTTGCTTCACCTTATCAAGAAGGTCAGAGGAATCCTTCGCCGCCAGTTTCCCCTTGAGGGCCTCGATTTCTCTTTCAAATTCCTTCTGACGCTTCAACAACTTGTCGACCCTCTCCGAAAGATCCAGCGGGTTGGTTCTCACAAGAAGCGCAGAATCCTTCAACGCCCTTTCCATTTTCTCCACATACCGCACGGCCTCCCTGCCGGTCATCGCTTCTATCCTCCTCACACCCGCGGCAACCGCCGATTCATGGACGATCTTCAGAAAACCTATGTCGCCAGTGCGCCGGACATGCGTGCCTCCGCACAGCTCCATACTGAAGTCTCCCATTCTGACCACCCTTACCGTATCTCCATATTTCTCATCAAACACCGCTGTGGCGCCTGTTTTCAAGGCATCCGCATGGGATAGCACCCTCGTGTCAACAGGCACGTTTTCCCTTATATACTCGTTGGCCACCCTCTCGATCGTTTCCATCTCTTTATCTTCTATACCCGCGAAATGGGTGAAGTCGAACCGTAGCCTCTCGGAATTCACAAGAGAGCCGGACTGTTTAACATGATCGCTCAGCACGGTTTTAAGTGCCGCCTGCAACACATGAGTGCCGGAATGGTTTGCCTCTATTGATCTTCTCGTTTCAGAATCAATCTTTACATCAACAGATTCACCAACCTTTATCTGTCCCTCTTTGAGTTTGCCTATGTGTGTAAAGAGATCGTCAAGGGGCTTTTGCGTGTCCCATACTTCGAAGAGCGAGTCCTTCCCTTCTATGACACCTGCGTCTCCAGTCTGCCCGCCCACTTCTCCGTAGAATGGGGTTCTATCCACAAATATCTCTCCCCTTTCGCCTGCAGAGAGGGAATCGATCCTTTTATCATCCTTGAGGATTGCGACAACACGGGAGGCAGTTACGTTATCACATTCATACCCATCGAACTGTGTGGAAATTCCATCCATGGAAAGAGCCCTGTATATATCCGCGACCTTCTCTTCGCCGCTCCCCTTCCACGATTTTCTTGCCTTCTCCCTCTGGACTTCCATGGATTTTTCAAAACCCTCCATATCCAGTGACATGCCGCGCGATCTCGCGGCATCCCCCGTCAGATCGGTAGGAAAACCAAAGGTATCGTAGAGTTTGAACACTATCCCGCCGGGGATTATTTTTTCCCCTTTTTTCTCCAGTGACTCCATTTCGTCATTCAGTATCCGCAGACCGGAATCGAGGGTTTCCATGAAACGCTGTTCCTCATTAACAATAACTTTCCTTACATACGATTCCTTGTCCAGCAGTTCCGGGTAACAGTCTTTCATTACCTCTATAACCACGGGAACCATGTCATGCAGGAAGGGTTTTTCAAGACCGAGGAGCTTTCCATGCCGGGCTGCCCTCCTCAGTATCCTTCTAAGAACGTACCCTCTCCCCTCGTTACTCGGAAGAATTCCGTCACTGATCAGGAAAGTTACGGCCCGGCAATGGTCGGCTATGACCCTGATAGATATGTCGTCTTCTTCGTTATCCTTATATTTTTTGCCGGTTACACCTTCAATGTGCAGAATGATGTCCCGGAAGAGGTCGCAATCATAGTTGCTTTCCACCCCCTGCATAACCGTCGCCAGTCGTTCAAGTCCCATACCTGTATCTATGTTTGGGGTTGGCAGCGGAGTCAATGTCCCGGATTCGTCCCTGTCATACTGCGTAAACACAAGGTTCCATATCTCCATGTAGCGCCCGCATTCACACTCCAGGTCACATTCAGGCCTTCCGCATCCCACATCTTTACCCAGATCGTAATATATCTCCGAGCAGGGGCCGCAGGGACCGGTATCACCCATCATCCAGAAATTGTCTTTTTCTCCCAAACGAACTATACGCTCCGCCGGCACCCCGATCTTTTTATTCCATATTTCAAATGCCTCATCATCATCCCTGAAGATACTCACCCACATCCTGTCTTCGGGAAGGCCCATGACATCCCTGAGGAACTCCCATCCCCATTCTATGGCCTCATTCTTAAAGTAGTCTCCGAAGGAAAAATTGCCCAGCATTTCGAAAAAGGTGTGGTGCCGCACGGTAAACCCGACGTTTTCCAGGTCATTGTGCTTTCCACCGGCCCTGACACACTTTTGCGATGTGGCGGCCCTTGTGTACTCGCGCTTCTCGATACCCAGAAAAAGGTTTTTGAACTGGGCCATGCCGGAGTTGATGAAGAGCAACGTCGGATCTTCCTTCGGGATAAGCGATGAACTGGCTACGACCGCGTGCCCCCGTTCTTTAAAATATTCAAGAAACTTTTCTCTGATCTCACTGCCTGTCATTAACATATGTCTCCTATACAAAGTTAATTCATAGAGCCCTTCAACAGGCCCATGGTTAAAAAGTTAAACGTCCAGAACACAGCGGTTTGCAACCGCACGCAGCTCTAATTTATTGTTTCGGTTGCCAGACTGCAAGTTAAATTTTCTCCGCCGAACGTAAAACTCATCTGCCATTGCTCGCTGTCAGGTGAAGTTATTGGTAAGGCAGAATTTCTAACATTATTATACGCTCACAAATATGAGTCCATAAAATTATTTCGAAGAATTAAGTGTATGTCCCCCGAATTTTTAACGTTGTGCATAACCTGGAAAAAAGTTTCGGTTTTTTGGATCAGAATTCATCCGGCTGTTTGCCCAGTCTTTGTTTTGGGAAAAAACTTAACACCGGGTATATTTTCAAAGTCTGAATCTTGTGTCCAGATTAAACATTCATACGATTGAGCCGTAGATAAAATAATACTGTCGGCCATGGGAAGGCCATAATGCAAACTCAGCCTGGAAGCATTGATTGCGATACTTGTTGTAAGATCAATAATCGTACCTTTATGCATGGCAGCCACGGCTTGAAGAGCTTCATTTTCGCCAGATTCACGCAACACCACTTTGAATACTTCATATATGGTGATCACTGGTACAATTAAAGACGATGGGTCTTAAAGAGGGAACGCAAATTTTTCAGAATTCGTTCCCCCTGAAAAATATTCAAGCCATCCTGAGGAGTCGACAATATTCATAATCTGTCGCCCTCGCGAACAAACTCGGTATTAATTCCCTTAAGGAATCCCTTTAGCTCAGACATGTCCCGATCGGGTATAAGCTCTATTCGTCCATCATACTCAATAACCTTCATTTTCTGGCCGGGGCGAAGACGCAATGCAGCCCTTATTAATTTTGGGATAACTACTTGGAATTTTGGTGAAACTGTAACGGTATGCATGAGGTCCCCTTATCGATAGCATTTAAGTATTACGATAGCACCCTCTATACAGTCTTGTCAATCATCGGGGCCAATCGCCAGGCTAAGCTGCCGGAAGGAGCCGTCTAAAAAGGCGTACTACACGGGAAAACACTGGCGAATAATCAAACGTTGGATAGCAGCATTAGCCGTTTTCTTAAACAGATTTTTCATGTCATCACCTATTTAAAATTCACTTCTAACGCCCGGAATCTTGAAACGCGAGCGGTCCCTTGTAAAACCGCCTGTTAGCTGAACTTGCTGTCATTATTACACCTTACAAATATAGGACTGCAAACTATTTTGAAAAATTAAGTGATGTGTCCCCCGAATTCCCCTATGGCAAATAATTTTCAAGCATGGGAAATTGGGTGGATTGGGCAAAGGCTGGGGCGGATGAAACTAAAAAGAGAACGATTAATGCCCGGCAGATCG
>Ga0222701_1000593_pt1 | contig 12624 bp, 7 predicted proteins | sample AntAcemetage1502_FD_179825 | JGI IMG/M metagenome (GOLD analysis project Ga0222701, IMG submission 179825) | Saline water microbial communities from Ace Lake, Antarctica - #1502 | ecosystem: Environmental > Aquatic > Non-marine Saline and Alkaline > Saline | place: Antarctica: Ace Lake... | reverse complement strand
AATCTATTACAATATGGACAAACACTAACATTTACGGCTTCAGCTAATTTATATGCATCCCATTTTGTAGAATTAGTTGCTTTAGAAGAAAAAGATGTATAATTTAAGATTTCATCAATAAGGTTGTAAGTTTGAATATTATCCTTCTTTGGTTTTACAATAGAACCGAATTGTCTTACAAAATCATTATGTATAGTTGCTAATCCATCAGGTTTTTTTGTTAATATCTCTTCCAATTTTTGTTTGATAAAATTCAATAAATTATGAAAATCAGAAATGTCAGAATCATCTAATTTTGGTTCGATTCTACCCAGAATTGCATCTTTACAACTTAAGTAATGTTTCTCACAAATTTCGTCTTCATTTTCCAGATGAATTTTTATCATTGTGTTTCTCCATCTTGTTGTTGAACATCATCTTGAGCTTTTCTCTTAAAACTGGTTCACCGATGATTTTTATTACTTTTTTAATAGTATTTTCATTCTCAAAATTGTTTTCATCATTCAACCACTTTATCACTTCCTGAATTTTATTTTTAGCAAACATTCCAATAAAACCTTCGTTCAGAAAGAAACCATCTTTATAGAGAGAATAAATATTGGCACCAAATGGTTGTAAGTCATTTTTCATAACTTCTATTATCGGCCAGTTATCCTTGTCATAATCCGTTATATTCAACCGAATGACATTATTTGCTGGCAAATCTGATGTACAAATCGGTTTATTGGAAGTTAAGATGATTTGTAGATTCTTATCTGGAAAATCTGAATTCAAATATTTTAGAAAAATGCTTATAAACTTCTGTATCCAGCTTGGATGTAAATACATGTCCGGTTCATCCATTAAAATTAAAAGATCATTTTTAACTTCAAGTTCCTTTCTTATAGAATGGAACCTTGAAAAGAGAGTTAATATGGCCATCTCACCTGAGCTCATATCCCGCCATTTGAATTGCAGTAAATTCGAAGTATAATCAGTACTTTCTAGTAATCTAACAAGTTCGGTAATATTATCTTTATCTTCTTTAAAATTTCCGAAAATGTTTTTAGTAGATGTTTGGGACATTGGTTTAGTGTTTTTATGAAAATTGTATGCTATTGTTAAAAGCATTTCACAAATATCTAAGATTAATTTATTTTCTGATTTATTTAAAAAATTGGAAAAATCATTAGTAGCATCCATACTTGCAAGAATCGATTTTTTAAGGTTTCTATTTTCAGAATTCAAAATATTAATGAACCTGAGAATAAATATATTTCTCATAATTCTGTGAAGATTTGAAGGGGATGGTAAATTTCTATAATCTGAACTTGCATTGAATAAATCTGAAAAATCAATTTTAAGGATAAATTTCAATAATCTTGTTTTTATTATTTCATCAGTATTTAAAAATAACTTTATTTTATCTTCATCTATTTTGTTTTCGTGAGTTATAAACAAGTGTGATTCTAAGATAGTGATTTGTGTAGGCATTTCAAAACCGAAATCTTTTGAAATTATTGTGTCATAATGACCTACAAAATTCATTTGCCGGTTAAGTTCTTCTAAATTGTATTCAGATAAAACTGTTTCTAAAGGTTTGGTTTTATTCTTTCCTTCATACAGATATTTCATTGTTGATATATCTAAGGGACTCTTCTCCGTAGAATATTTAAAAGTGCTTGGTTGGAAAACATTGGAATAGAATATTACACTTGGTAATTCATTAGTTACAGGCTCTATCTTGAGTTTTTTGAAAGTGGCTTTATTTATAACGTAATTGTCTTTATGTTGATCATAAGTATCTATTAATTCAGTGTGATAGTACTTATTCCCATCTCTCAGAATAAAAAAAGCATCTTTTAATTTTGGACCTATTTTATGAATTACTTCTAAGATTGTAGATTTTCCTGATCCGTTTTTTCCGATTATTGCAGTAATGTTAAGAATGTTTGTTTTTTTATTGTTTTCATTGAAGAAATTTTCAGTATTATGGGGATTTTTTCCTTTTGCTATTTCTATTTCATAAAATATCTTATATTTATCTCTCTTAATTTCCTTACGTTTTACTCGAAAAAGATGCTCCCCACCGAAATTAAATCCTATATTTTTTAGAGGATTGTATTCTCTAACCCACATAAACACTAGCTCCATAAAATCTCCAACTTATAGTAAATATTAAAATATTATTTTAATCATTTTCTTTATAACAATTTGCTTGTCAATTCTATTCCAATTCAATTTCCTAAACAGTATATTGAGTTCAATTTTTCTTTACTCTCAAAAATCAATTCCAAGCAGTACCTTTACATCGTATGTTCACTAAGTTCACAAGACGATGTGTAAGTGGTCGAAATCCAGCAAGAAGAGGGTTCTCATAGATTAATATTAGCAGAACATTCCTCTGCTAGTTTTTGTTCGTTGCTTAACAATAAAATTGGCACGCCCGAGAGGACTCGAACCCCTAACCCTCTGATCCGAAGTCAGATGCTCTATCCAATTGAGCCACGGGCGCACATAAAACAAACTTATTTTTATAGTAATTTATGTCCAATATTTTAAGTTTGTAATAAAAAAAAAGATCTATTTTTATATATATTAAAAATGTATTGACACCATAAATTTTGTAATAATTTTAGCACCAATAAATTTGAGGAGAGGTAGATGAACGAAGACGAGTTTCTGATTTTAGCTCTGAGCTTTATATTAGTGAATGTAGCTATTAAAATTTTTGAAAACGGAATATTTAATACCTTTAAGACATTGAGACCTTGATTCTTGAACAATTACAATTAAAGAAAAATAAAAATACATAAAAAATAAAAAAAATAAATAAAAAAAGGAGCTAAGTTTTGAAAAAAAACATAGTGGAAAAAATTCTTTCAGATCATATTGTTGAAGGAAAGCCTGAGCAAAGTACTGAAGTAGGAATAAGAATTGATCAAACACTTACGCAAGATGCTACAGGAACTATGGCTTATTTGCAGTTTGAGGCTATGGGAGTTCCAAAAGTCAAAACAGAGCTATCAGTAAGTTATGTTGATCATAACACTGTTCAAATCGGTTTTGAGAATGCAGATGATCACAAATATCTGCAAACTGTTGCAGCTAAGTATGGAATTGTCTATTCAAGAGCAGGAAATGGTATTTGTCATCAGGTACAATTAGAAAGATTCGGCAAGCCGGGTAAAACTCTTCTAGGTTCTGATTCACACACTCCAACTGGAGGAGGAATTGGAATGATGGCGATCGGAGCTGGTGGACTAGACGTTGCAGTAGCAATGGCTGGTGGTCTTTTCTATGTTACATATCCGAAAGTAATAAACATTAATCTAACTGGGAAATTAAATTCCTGGGTAGCTGCAAAAGATGTAATATTGAAAGTACTTGAAATATTCTCAACAAAAGGTAATGTAGGTTGCATGTTCGAATATGGCGGACCTGGAGCAAAAACATTATCAGTTCCGGAAAGAGCGACAATTACAAATATGGGAGCGGAATGTGGCGTAACAACTTCCATTTTCCCGAGTGATGAAATCACAAAAAGTTTTCTGAAAGCTCAAGATCGTGAAAATGACTGGGTAGAGTTGATAGCTGATGATGGTGCAGAATATTATAAAGTTATTGATATTAATCTTTCTGAACTTGTTCCTATGACAGCAACACCACATAGCCCCGGAAATATCAGTACAGTGAAAAATCTTGGTGAAATTAAGGTTGATCAAGTTTGTATTGGCAGCTGCACAAATTCATCTTACAAAGATATGATGACAGTTGCAAGCATATTAAAAGGACAAAAATTAAGCAAAGAAACAAGTTTCGTAGTAGCTCCCGGCTCAAAACAGGTAATTGAAAATATCATTCATGATGGTGGTTTTGAAAGTATTGTTTCTGCTGGTGCTAGAATAGCCGAATCTGCTTGTGGCTTCTGTATTGGGAATAGTCAATCTCCCAAAACAGGTGCAATATCACTTAGAACCAGTAATAGAAACTTCTTTGGAAGATCAGGAACGAAATCAGCTGATGTATATCTGGTAAGCCCTGAAACTGCCGCGGCAGCTGTGATAACTGGTAAGTTCACAGATCCTAGAGAACTTGAAAAAATGGGTATTAAATATCCTGAAATTGAGATGCCTGAGAAATTTTATATTGATGATTCAATGTTTATTTTCCCTGATACAGTTAAAGGGGAAACAGAAATATATCGCGGACCAAATATTGGTGATCCTCCAGCAGCAGAACCTCTTAAAGATACAATATCTGGTATTGTCACTTTAAAAGTAGAAGATCAGATCACAACAGATCATATCATTCCTGCTGGATCAAAAATGAAATATAGATCCAATGTACCAAAGTATTCTGAATTTCTATTTGAAGTTGTAGATCCTACCTTCCATGATCGTGCAAAAGAGATTAAGGAAAATGGAAATGATAACATTATAGTTGCCGGACTTTCTTATGGTCAAGGCAGTAGTAGGGAACATGCAGCACTTTGCCCCATGTATATGGGAGTGAAAGCGGTACTGGCAAAATCTATGGAACGAATTCATAATGCTAACCTAATAAATTTTGGAATACTACCATTAAATTTCAAAGATGAAAATGACTATAGCAAAATAAACCAGGCAGATAAGCTTGAAATTCCAAATATAAAAGAAACATTACGACAAGGTAAGAATATAGTTGTGAAGAACATTTCAAAAGGAACAGAGTTTGAAGCAACTTATGATCTATCCGATAGACAGAAAGGAATTCTACTTGCTGGTGGAACTCTTGCGTTAATGAATAAATCAAATTAATAAAATAAGCGTATATAGGAGAAAATAGTATGGCACAGAAAGGTATCAGAGAATTTGACGCTAAAAGAATGATGTCTCAAGCGTTACCAAAATTTTCTAATGGAAAGATCATGTTTGAGGATAGTCAGGTTTTGATCGGAGCTAATACAGACCTTAAAAAACTTGAACAGGAAAATCCATGGCTTAAAACAGCAAAACTTGTAGTGAAGCCAGATCAACTTTTCGGTAAAAGGGGATTAAATAATCTTTTATACGTGAATAAATCTTGGACTGAAGTGCAAGGATGGATCAATGACAGGATGAATAAAACTGTTACAATCAAACAAACAACAGGAGAGACAACAGGTGAATTGAATTACTTTCTTGTAGAAAAATTTGTACCTCATGATGATGAATATTATATTGCTATTACCACTCATAGAGATGGCGATACAATTCATTTCTCAACTAAAGGCGGCGTGAATATCGAAGAAGTATGGGATTCCGTAGTAACTTTGGACATTCCACTTTTTGCAGATATAGATAACCTTGACGTAATAGGATTCCTGCCAGAAGAACTTGGAGAGAAAATAGAAATAATAGCTGAATTTATTAAATCCCTCTATAAAATGCTGGTAGAATATCATTATGTATATTTGGAATTGAATCCATTCACATTTGTAAATGGTGCACCAGTTGCTCTTGATGCAGTTGCAAAAGTTGATGATTATGCTTCATTCCAATGTGCAGAAATGTGGGGGAATATTAAATTCCCAAGTCCATTTGGTCTTGAAAAATCTGTAGAAGAAGAGAAAGTAGATGAACTTGATGAAAGGACCGGCGCATCACTTAAACTTACTATTCTAAATCCTGAAGGAAGAATCTGGAATCTTGTAGCGGGTGGTGGCGCATCTGTAATTTATGCTGATACAGTTGTTGATCTTGGCTTTACAAAAGAACTTGCAAATTATGGTGAATACAGTGGTAACCCAACTACAGAACTTACTTATGGCTATACAAAAACAGTTCTCGACCTGATGACAAGAAAAAAAGATCCGAAAGGACGTCCTAAATTCTTGATCATTGGTGGTGGAATTGCAAACTTTACTGATATTGCTAAAACTTTTACTGGAATTATTCAGGCAATTGAAGAGTATACTGAAAAATTAAAAGAAACTAATGTTAAAATATATGTAAGAAGAGGTGGACCTAATTATAAAGAAGGTCTGAAGAACATGAAAGATATGGGTAGAAGAATTGGTATTCCAACAGAAGTATATGGACCAGAAACACATATGACAAAAATTGTTTCAATGGCACTTGGAACAAAGGCAGGTGAATAATGGAAAGTTACGAACTTTTTGATAAAAATACAACAGCATTTATTTATGGTTCACAGCAGAAAGCAGCTCAGAGAATGCTTGATTTTGATTATTTATGTAATAGAGAAATACCAAGTGTTGCAGGCTTTATTACACCAACCGGCACTGGATATTACAAATTATTCTGGGGTACAAAAGAGATCACTATTCCTAGATATAAAACAGTTGAAGCTGCTATAAAAGGTAATCCTGATGCAGATGTAATGGTGAATTTTGCTTCTGAACGTTCTTGTGCTGAATCTACAATGGAAGCACTTGAAACAAAAAATATCAGGACGATAATAATGATAGCAGAAGGTGTGCCTCAAAGGGATATTAGAAAAATTGCTAAAATTGCTAAAGATAAGGGTAAATGGATCATTGGCCCTGCCACAGTGGGTGGCTTAAAGCCCGGTTGTTTTAAAATTGGGAATGCAGCAGGAACAGTAGAAAATATTAGAGATACAAAATTATACAGACCAGGTTCGGTCGGGTTTGTATCTGTTTCTGGTGGACTCTCTAATGAGGGATACAACATTGTAGCAAGAAATACAGATGGAATATACGAAGGTTATGCTGTTGGTGGAGATGTTTATCCTGCTACTACATTGATCGATCATTTACTTAGATATGAGCAGAACCCAAATATAAAAATGATGGTTGCTTTGGGTGAAGTCGGCGGGAAAGATGAATATCAAATAATTCAAGCAATTGAAGATAAGAAACTCACAAAACCTCTTGTTATGTGGGTAACTGGAACTTGTGCAGAAATGCTTCCCGGTGGAGTTCAATTTGGTCATGCAGGTGCAAAAGCCGATTCAAAAGCTGATACAGCAAAAGCAAAAAATTCAGCATTAAAAAAAGCCGGTGTAATAGTTCCAGATTCATTCGAAGATTACGGTGAAAAAATTAAACATACTTTCGATAAACTTAAAGCAGAAGGGAAAATAGAAGAAATTGAAGAACAAACACCTCCCAATATTCCTATGGATTATGCACAAGCAGTTGCTGAAGGGTTAGTGAGAAAACCAACGAATTTCATTTCAACAATTTGTGATGAAACTGGTGAAATTCATAATTACTGCGGCGTTCCAATTGATGAAGTGATCAAAGAAGGTTATGGAATAGGTGGAGTTCTTGGTCTGCTTTGGTTCAAAAAGAAGCTTCCAAAATATGCCAGAGATTTCATTGAACTTGTTATTCAAATTGTTGCAGATCACGGTCCAGCAGTTTCCGGTGCACATAATACCATTGTTACTGCCAGAGCTGGTAAAAATCTGATCGAATCAATTATTAGTGGTATAGTGACAATAGGTCCAAGATTTGGTGGAGCTGTTAATGGTGCTGCAAATCATTTTTCTTGGGGTCTTGAGAATAAACTGGAACCACGTGAATTTATTGATCAAATGAAAAAGAAAAATGTTCGTGTTCAAGGTATTGGCCATAGAATTCACAGTATCGATAATCCTGATGAACGATGTGAGATAATGATGAATTTTGCTAAAGAGCATTTCCCGGAACATCCGCTTCTTGATTATGCTCTCGCAGTTCAAGATGTTACAACAATGAAGAAAAATACACTTATTTTGAATGTTGATGGTACGATCGGTGTATTATTTGTAGACTTACTGAAGAGTTTGAAATATACTGATAAAGAGATCAAAGAGATGATAGATATGGGATTCTTTAATGCATTCTTCATTATTGGAAGAACTATGGGATTCATGGGTCATTATTTCGATCAGAAACGATTAAAGACTCCTCTCTACAGGCATCCATGGGATGATATTTTATATGATGTTCCAAACAAACCGGAAGAAGTTAAATAGGAGACTATTATGCCAAAAAAGAAAATTGCTGAGAAGATAATTTATACAAAGGTAGATGAAGCACCTGCTTTGGCTTCATACTCATTGTTGCCTACAATCAAGGCGTTTACAAATGAAGCTGGTGTACAAGTAGAGACCAGAGATATTTCACTTGCAGGTAGAATTATTGCCAATTTCCCAGAAAAGCTAGCTGAAGAGCAAAGAAGACCAAATGATCTGGAAAAATTGAGCGAATTGGTGAAAAAACCGGAAGCAAATGTGATCAAGCTTCCCTGCATCAGTGCATCTTTACCCCAATTGAAAGCAGCGATCAAGGAACTTCAAGAAAAAGGCTACAATGTGCCTGATTATCCTGAAGAACCAAAAACTGATGAAGATAAAAGGGTTAAAGCTGTTTATGACAAGGTAAAAGGCAGCGCAGTAAATCCAGTTCTACGAGAAGGAAATTCCGACCGTAGAGTTCCACCTCCAGTGAAGAATTACGCCAAGAAAAATCCTCATTACATGGGGAAATGGTCTCCAGATTCTAAATCTCATGTATCGCACATGACCAGTGGTGATCTGGCTTCCAATGAAAAAGCTAAAACTATCACAAAAGAAACTGCAGGAAACTGCAAGATCGAATTTGTAAATCCACAGGGTGAAGTTACTGTTCTCAAGGATAAATTACCCTTAATAAAATACGAGATCATCGATGGTACGGTGATGAGCAACAAAGCCCTTCGTAAATTTCTGGAAGGCTTGATAGATGAAGCTAAGAAAGAAGATGTGCTCTTCTCCGTGCATCTGAAAGCAACAATGATGAAAGTATCTGATCCGATCATTTTTGGCCATGTTGTTTCAGTGTTTTTCAAAGATGTATTTGAAAAACATGCTGATACATTCAAAAAATTAGGAATTGTTGCCAGTAATGGTTTGGGCGATCTATATGTGAAGATCAAAGCTCTTCCTGAAGAAAAAAGAAAGGAGATTGAAGCAGATATCGATGCTGAATACAAAATCAGGCCAAAACTGGCGATGGTTGATTCTGAAAAAGGAATTACCAACTTACACGTTCCCAGTGATGTGATCATAGATGCATCTATGCCGGCGGCGATCCGAAATTCAGGTAAAATGTGGGGGCCAGATGGCAAATTGCACGATACTTTATTTGTGATTCCTGATAGCAGTTATGCTGGTGTTTATAAGGAAGTAATCGAATTCTGCAAGCAACACGGTAAAATGGATCCAGAGACGATGGGAGATGTCCCGAATGTTGGACTTATGGCTCAAAAGGCTGAAGAGTATGGCTCACATGATAAAACTTTCTTATGCCCGGGAGATGGGAAAGTAATTGTAACTTCCGAATCTGGGGCAACGATCATGGTACATGAAGTAGAGAAAGATGATATCTGGCGTATGTGCCAGGTAAAAGATCTGCCAATTCGTGATTGGGTGAAACTGGCTGTAGATAGAGCCAGAAAAACAGGAGTTCCTGCTGTATTCTGGTTAAATCCGTTTAGAGCTCATGATAGAGAGTTGATAAAAAAAGTTAACAGATACCTTAAAAAACATGATACTGAAGGGTTGGATATTCGCTTCATGAATCCAATCGAAGCAACTCGTTTCTCCCTTGAACGTATGAAAGAAGGGAAAGATACAATTTCTGTTACTGGTAATGTACTGAGAGATTATCTTACAGATTTGTTCCCAATTCTTGAAGTTGGAACCAGTGCTAAAATACTTTCTATTGTTCCACTAATGAAAGGTGGTGGATTGTTTGAAACCGGTGCTGGCGGATCTGCTCCCAAACACGTTCAACAGTTTACCAAGGAAAATCATCTGCGATGGGATTCTTTGGGTGAATTCCTGGCTCTGGCTGCTTCCTTGGAATACTTGAGTGAAAAAACAGATAATAAGAAAGCCAAGATTCTGGCTACAACTCTGGATCAGGCTACTGAAAGATTTCTTGATGAGAAAAGATCTCCATCTGTAAAAGTGAAAGAACTGGATAACAGAGGTAGTCATTTCTTCTTAACAAAATATTGGGCAGAAGCTTTGGCAGATCAAACAGAAGATCCGGAAATGAAATTCAGATTCGGTAAACTGGCCAGATATCTGAAAGATAACGAAGAGCAAATACTGAAAGAATTAGTAGAAGTTCAGGGAAAACCTGTTGATCTTGGGGGTTATTACAAGCTTGATGACATCAAAGCAGCCAGGGCGATGCGACCCAGCATCACCCTTAACACGATCTTCGATCTATTTATTACGAGATCATTGTAAAAGAACTGAACAAATAGGATAATATTAATAATCCCATCCGATAGATGTAGGATGGTATATTTGTTTTGCCAGATTGAGTTTAGACTTGTAGGTATGATCTTGGTAGTTGGGAAACGAGAATTTATACGGGATAAAACTGGTAAAAGATGGATTAATATTTGTGAATTTAATTGCTCTATCTAGAAGATCGAATTGCTGAATTATGAGCTTAGTTGAAATTAGACAGGAGTTAAAATGCAAAAAAAATTATTTTTGATTGTAGCAGTACTTATTATAACATTACTAGCAGCTGATGAACATAATAGCAATGATCTGTTTATTATTTATCAGCAAGATCAGAATTTTGATAATTTCCAAAAAGCAATTGAACATTATAACTCAAATAATGAAATCCCTGATAAGAATAAATCAGCTTTAATGTTATCATATCTGTATACAATGGAATTAAACAGGAACCTTGACATTCTCAAGGTTAATTCTGATTCATTGGATAATATGACTAAATTCTCTTATGCAAATCTCTTATTAGAACTAGGCAAATTTAATGAATCTATTCATATTTATGATCAACTTAATGCAGACTTTCCTAAATGGTCATGTCCCTGGCGTCATAAAGGTGAAGCATTTATAAATCTACAAGATTATAAAAGTGCGGAATTCGCCACAATGAAAGCAATTGAATCAAGAGAAGATCATTTCAATGCATATATTCAATTAGTAAATATACAAAAGGAACTTGGTGAATATAGAACTGCATTAACAACACTTGAAAAAGGATTACAATATAAAGAAGCTGATCATGAAGATGAAGTATCTGATAGTGAAATTGAAACTTTGAAAATGGAACTTAATAAGCTATTAGAAAAACAGTGATCCATTTATAAATAATCTATCTAAATTCAATAAAACTGCTGGATCTTCCGACAGTTTTTTATTATATATATTACCTATTTGTAGCTAGTCTTGGAACAATTATTGCAATATATCTATATAAAAAAGGAGTTATTAATGAGAAAGAAATTATTTTATCTAATTATTTTGTTAACGTTGATTAGTTCAATTTCTAGTTTATTAGCTGCAAACAGCGTAGTTATCAGATTTAAAGATCCTGACTCGCAAATTATAAGTACTTTTGTTGATGGAAATTATGATATAGCTGCTTTTAAATCTGGGGAATTTCTAGATATCGTTGTAACAGAGACAGAATATCAAGAACTACTTGCTCAAGGTTATAATGTTGTTATCACGCAAACTGAAGAGCAGATGAAGACTAATTTAAAGGGCTTAACAGATCTAGACGGATACAGAAATCATGAACAGATGCTGGCAGAATTGCAACAGATAGAATCAGATAATCCTGCTATATGTAAACTTTATGATATTGGTGATAGCCGTGGTAAACAATACTCCGATGCTGGAAACTCTAATTATAATGATTATTATCATGAAATCTGGGTTTTAAAAGTTTCTGATAATGTTGAAATAGAAGAAGATGAACCCTCTATATATTATCTTGCCGAGCATCATGCCAGAGAGCCGATCAGCTTAGAAGTGAATATGGCGGTTCTTAATCACATTCTGGAAAATTACGGAACTGATCCTGAAATTACTGAGAATGTAAACAACACTCAGATTTGGTTCGTTCCGCTCGTAAACCCGGATGGACATAAAATAGTAACTGATGAATTGAATACAATGTGGCGAAAAAATATTTGTGATAATAATGGGAATGGTTTGATCGATGTAACCGGTTATTATGCTGAAGATGGTACTGACCCAAATAGAAATTACGGTTGGGAATGGGGTGGTGCCAGCACAAATTGGGAAAGTGAAACTTATCAGGGAACTTCTGCTTTTTCCGAACCAGAAATTCAAACAGTAAAAAATCTAATTGATTCACATCATTTTATTGCAGGTATCAGCTATCATAGTTATAGCGAATTAGTTCTTTTTCCATTTGGTTATGCTAATGGTGTAGTTGCACCTGATCATGATGCATTGGAAGAACTTGCAGTTGATATGGCAACAACCATTGAAGGACAAAATGGTGGATATTATACTCCTCAATCTACTTGGGAATTATATCCCTGCACGGGAACTACCGATGATTATTCTTATGGAGAACACGGTATTTTTAGTTTTACGATTGAGCTTGCTACAGAGTTTATTCCACCTGCCGGAGAGATAGGTGAAATTTGTGAAAATAATATTGAAGCAGCCATGATACTTTTGGATCGAATGAATCATTCCACTCTTACCGGACACATCACAAATGCGAATACAGGTGAAATAGTGGCAGCACAGATATTCATCGATGGGGTTGATAATACCGGGGTTTACCGTGAACCTTACACCAGCGATGAAGAATTTGGAAGTTATTACCGTCTTCTGACAAATGGCTCATATGATGTT
>Ga0222701_1000585_pt1 | contig 12760 bp, 11 predicted proteins | sample AntAcemetage1502_FD_179825 | JGI IMG/M metagenome (GOLD analysis project Ga0222701, IMG submission 179825) | Saline water microbial communities from Ace Lake, Antarctica - #1502 | ecosystem: Environmental > Aquatic > Non-marine Saline and Alkaline > Saline | place: Antarctica: Ace Lake... | reverse complement strand
AATATAATGGTAAGAAACTTCAAGAAGATAAGATCAAAGAATTATTCGGTAAGCCTAATCCAAGAGTTCGTAAACAATTATACAATCTTATGAAAGATAAGAAAGATTATAAAAAACAATTAAAAAAAATGAAGGAAATCTTCATCGGGGGCAAATAATTTTCATTATGCTGAACCATCACTCCATCATTTTATGGGTGAGATAAATTAAAAAAGAATATATGGGGTTATTAACATGCAAGAGACACTCGGATTTTATGATATGAAAGGCAAAAAGAAATTCAAGTCCAATAAATATAAGATCGTAATAAGAAAAAAAAGGAAATTCGCTGTATGTGATGCACCTTCAGGATGTAAAGCTTGGAGAATCATGGGAAAAGCTTAAGTTCACTCCCCTAATCTGCTTCCTGCGGTGCTGTCAGTATCTCATTCTTATCCGCAGGGGGTTTTTTTCTTTTTAAAGCATCGAGAAATGTTTATAAATAAGTAATTCAAAAGTATACTTTAATATGGAAATTAGATACAACCAAGCAGTTGGTATGAAAGAACTAATTGCAACCTTAGTTGTGTCAGGTATTCTGTTAATTGTTGGAATTGTTGTTTTTGCGAAAGTAAAAGACAGTATGCCCTCAGTTACAGGTGATGCAAACACTACAGTCGAAAGTGTTGCTACCACAGCCTATGACGCATTTGAGCTTGCAACAGTTGCTTTGATAGTACTCGCTGCTGCAGTCATCATAGGGATCTTGATCAGAGCATTCGGAGCGTAAGCTCTTAATACTTTAATTATGATTCTGGGAGCTTTATGCTTCTGTAGGGGGGTTCACGCCCCTTATTAATTTTATTTATATTAAGAGATAAAAATGGAAATTAGATACAATCAAGCAGTCGGTATGAAAGAGCTTATTGCAACTCTAGTTGTTTCAGGGATTCTGTTAATTGTAGGAATTGTTGTCTTTGCGAAAGTAAAAGATGGTATGCCTTCAGTTACAGGTGATGCAAACACTACAGTCGAAAGTGTTGCTAACACAGCCTATGACGCATTTGAGCTTGCAACAGTTGCTTTGTTAGTACTCGCTGCTGCAGTTATCATAGGGATCTTGATCAGAGCATTCGGAGCGTAAGCTCTTAATACTTTAATTATGATTCTGGGAGCTTTATGCTTCTGTAGAGGGGTTCACACCCCTTATTAATTTTCTTTAAAACGCAAGTTTAATAAATGCGATTATATTTTATATTCTTTATGTCACTTGTCAATTGTTCTTATTGTTTAACTCCTATTAATGTCCGGCCATATAAACTTAAAATTCAAAAGAATTTTTTCTGTAATCATAAATGTATGGCTTCTTGGAAATCTAAACATTTTAAAGGTAAAAATAATCATCGTAGTGGTAAAAGTTTATCTAACGAAACAAAACGTAAAATATCACTATCAACTAAAGGTCGTATTCCCTGGAATAAAGGTAAAAAAGCATCACAAGCTAATATAGAATCTAATAGAAAAGGCCATCTTGGTCAAAAAGCCTGGAATAAACAAGAAACTTTTGCTAAATGTGATAATTGTAATACTCTTTTTCATAAAAAATTATCTTTATTAAATAAAAGTTTTTACCATTTCTGTAATAAAGATTGTAAGGCCTCTTGGATGTCTAAACATTTTAAAGGTAAAAATAACCCTTTTTATGAAAATCATTCAAGATTGGGTGTTCCAAGGAGTTTAGATACAAAACTAAAGATCCAAGCAACTCATCGTATGAATGTTAAAATTAATCCTGAATTTTACAAACAGAATGGTTATAAAGCATGGAGTATAGCAAAAAAGAAATTTGCAGAGAATCGTTCTAATGGAAAATATATTTACAATGAAATTAATATGCGTAGTTCATGGGAAGTATTAGTTGCTCAATGGCTTGATGATCAAGATTTAACTTGGTTTTATGAACCTGATGAATTAGATTGTGAAGATTTAGGGGTATATGTTCCAGATTTTTATGTAAAAGAATGGAATAAATATATTGAAGTTAAAGGTTTTTGGCAACAGAGAGGGATAAATAAATTTAATTATTGGAAAGACAAATGTCCAACAAAATTTATATTATTCAATCGTAAAGCTTTAGAAAAGATAGGTGTATTGAAATGTTAAATAAAAATAAAATATATCATGTTGATTGTCTTGAAGGATTTAAATTTATTGATGATTCTTCTGTAGATTTAATTATTGCAGATTATCCTTTCAATTGTCAAGACGGTAAAAAAGATTATGATTTATTCATCAAACAAACAGCAACACATTTTTATAGAATATTAAAAGAAAATTGTATTTTAATAGTTATCAATAATCCTAAAAATATATTTTTATATTCACATCATTTTAATAAATTTAAACTAAGAGATAATCTTGCTTTAATTCGAAATAGTACAATTAGACCAGCTTGGCATTTTGGATTTAAGCATAATTTTTGTCAAATTTTAATTAAACCTGATAAAACAAATAATATTAATATTAAATTAAAATGGAATGGTACTAAAATTAACCATGATAAAAGTTTTATGACTGATGTTATAGATTATAAAAACGGGTATATAAGTGGTATTGATTCTCATCCGCAAGCTATTCCATTAAAATTTATCAAATCATTAATAGAGTTATATAGTAATCAAGATGATTTAATCTTAGATCCATTTATGGGTTCGGGTTCTACTGGTGTAGCTTGCAAAGAATTATCAAGAAACTATATTGGTTTTGAATTTTACTTAAAATACGTAGAAATGGCTAGAAGACGTATTACTACTAAAACCCTAAAAAAGTTATTAGGTTAGAAAGATATTTATAGATGTAGTCTTAGAGTGAGTTAATATGTCTCAAAAATACATAGTTCTATTATTATTTATGATATTGTTTAGTTTTAGTGTTTATGGGAGGAACGCTTTAGATGGTGTTGGTATAGATCGTTATTCTTCAGAAAGATCTAATATCGGTTTTCTTGATCAAGATAATGCTTGGACAGGTATTAATAATTTTTCTTCAACAATATATGTTGGTGCTTGTTATCTTCAGAATGGTAGTAGTTGTTCCGAAGGTGGGAGCAGTAGTTTTTGGACACAAGTAGGAAATAACCTTTACCCATCAACATTGACTAATAAGGTAGGCATTAATACAACAGATCCTACTCATGAATTACACGTTAAAGGAGATGTAAATATTACAGGCACAGCTTATATACATATCTTAGATGGTAATTCTCCTATCACAGTTAAGAGTAATATGATTTTTGATGCTGGTAAGAATATTACAGCTAATTATTATTTGGGTAGTGGTGAGTTTTTAACTGATATTAATTCTACAAACGTTTCTATATATTCCGAAAATGCAACCTTTTCTAATACTTCTCTTTTTTCAGAGAACGCAACATATGCAGAGAACGCAACATATGCAGATATTGCAGCAGCTACATCTTGTTCTGGAAATGAAACATTATTAGGTGATGGAACTTGTGTTGTATTATCATCAGGAGAACAGAATTATGAAGAGAATGTTACTGTTGTAGTATCAGGAGGAAGCGGAACTGGTACGACTTCTACTTGTTGCACTAATGCAGAGATCTTACAAGTAGCAGTATTCCCAACTACATCTACAAATAGATATTACTTTGAAGCTAATGTAACAGGCACAGGTGAAGCTGTTGATACAAATCGTGTTGGTCATCAAGGTGATTGGATCATAGCTCATAGAGGCTCAACAGTTACTTCAGATTCAATAAGTTATTATATAACTGGTGCTACAATAGATGAATCTGTCACTGTAAGGGTGAGGTATAAACAGTAACACATTCCCACCGACTAAAGTCGGGGGCTTTTCGGCAACGAAGCCTGTGTTACCAGACTTAGGAAAGTAATCTTTCCTACGTTATTTGAGATGTAGAAACCCAACAATTTGCTCAGTTGTTGGCTCTTTCGTGGCACTGTAAACAGCTCTGAGGGATTTGGGGCAGTCAACCACATTGCGAAGCTCAGATAACATTGTTGAGAGCAACATTACAGTTTGAAGGAACTGGCTTACAGCAAAAATCCTTCACACAAAAAAATGCAAAAAACATACATACAGAACAAGGAGGGAGAACCATTGATGCCTACAACTAGGTGTGGTGCAGTGAGGAGATGGCTTAGAGACAACAAAGCAATAGTTGTTAATCTATGTCCTTTTACAATTCAATTAAAATGGGATTGTGAGAACAACAAGCAAGAGGTTATTGTTGGCTTAGATACTGGTGCTGTTAATGTTGGCTGTTCAGCAATAATCAACAACAAGTGCTTATATGCTTCCGAGACAAAATTGAGAACTGATATAAGCAAAAAAATGCAAAGACGAGCCAAATACAGAAGAAATAGAAGAACAAGAAAGTTAAGGTATAGACCAGTAAGGTTTGATAATAGAACATCAAAAAGACAATTACCTCCGTCATTACAAAGTAAGATGGATTCAACTGTAAAAGTTGTTAAACAATTATCAAAGATTCTTCCAATAACAAAGGTTATTGTAGAGATAGCCAAGTTTGACACGCAAAAGTTACAGAATCCAGAAATTAAAGGAAAGGAATATCAGAAAGGCGTTACTGAAGGATATGATAATGTAAGGGCTTATGTGTTTGAAAGAGACAAATATACATGTCAAATCTGCAAAAAGCAAGGTGGAATATTACAAACACATCATATCAAGCAAAGAAAAGATGGTGGGACAGATAGACCAGAGAACTTAGCTACTGTTCATAAAGATTGTCATACTGATTTTCACTTGGGACAGATAGAATATAAGTTCAGGAAGCCAAAGGAATATAGGATGGCAACTCAAGTTACCATCTTAAAGGATTTTATTGTCGGAGAATTAAGAAAGGATTTTGATATTGAAGTAACTTTTGGTCATATCACCAAGAGGAATAGGATAAGGCTTAACCTTCCTAAGTCACACTGTTTTGATGCGGTGGCAATAGCTAATCCTAAGAAGATAAAACATATTGATAGGATGTTCAATAGGGTTTGTGTAACACAACGAAGATACCAGATGACTAAAGGAGTGAGAAGCGAGAAAAAGTTACCTAATGGGAAACTGTTTGGTTTTAGGCAATGGGACAAAGTCAAAATAGGAAACCATACAGGTTTCATCAAAGGCAAAAGAAGTTCAGGATTTTTTGATGTTTGTGATATTGATGGGAATAACATATCCCATTCTATTAAATATACTAACCTGCAAAGGTTATGTGGAAACAATGTAATGGAGGTAAGCGTTTCTCCTCCCACGTCTAAAGACATGGGTATCCGAAACGCAACGGTTTTATGAAGAAAGTAATAATATTTATAGGAATAATTTTAATATTAATGTCAATAGTTCAAGCTGATGGACTTATTGATTTAATAAAAGGTGAAAAATTACAACCAGATAATAAACAATATTCAGAAAAAGGTAATGCTATGTTCAAAATTAATACTATTGCCCCAGTTATCACATCATCAGATTCTACAACTGGAAAGTTAAAATACAAATTCAAACAAGTAGATAAAGATAAATGGAATGTTGAATGGTGTTTTAAAGATTATGATAAAGAATATGCCACAAAAGATAAGACTGAAAAAGACGAATTTAAAAATATTAAAATTTCAACAGTGAAAGGAACTCCTGTTGCACTTACATCTTTTAATGCTGACAAAGAATGTGATAGTTTTTTATTAGGCGGAAAGGTTGGTGATGTATTAAAACTTGGTGAAAAATCTACTATTATTACAATCTCAGAACATAATGTTACTTTTATGATAAGACCTGAAAATAAAGTATGTAATTATCTTTCTTGTGAGAGTGAGATTATTTTAGAGAACTCAAATAATTTTAATATTATTATTAATTCATCTGATTTAATTGCAGAGGTTGAGGGGTCTGAAAATATAGATATAACTTTTTCTTATGATTATGTTGAAAATAAAATAGTAAATGATTATGATTGTACTGGTGATATACTTATTGATTTTAATTTTAGTAATTGTAATTTAACAGGTAATCACATAGAATTATGGAATATGACAAAAACAGCAAATGTTAATGAGGGAGTAGATATAATCATTCCTGCTTTTGAATCTAAAACATTTACATTACATTCTATCATGTCAAAACCTGAATCACAATTTAAATATAATGTTTCAATTTTTTATCTTGGTATTGAATATAAAATTGACCCTTATTTTAATACAACTAATTCAACATTTAATAATGGTGTTTATAATCAAACCTTTTTGAATGAAAGTGGTTTTATACAACTCAATTTATCATATTCTTTAGGCGATTATGTTTCAGAGGTTTTTGATTCTCTTAGCACATCAACTTGGAATAATATTTCATGGGTACAAGGGAGATATTATGGAAACGAACTTCCAAATAATAAAGAAATAGAGATTGGTTTTGGTGGTGCTAATATGTCTGGTAATACTCTTTTAATGCATATGGATGGATATTATAAAGACGTGAATAATAATTATACGGGGATAACATCTAATAATGTGACAAGTGTTACTGGAAAATTTGGTAATGCATCTTTATTTTCAAATACATATTCAGCAATTATTATAGATGATTATCCAACGAATTTTAAAAATATTACAGTTAGTTTTTGGTATAATATTAATTCAGTAAATTCAGGAAAATGGGTAGGATTATCATTATCAAATGCCGTTGGTTTTTGGATAGAAGAATTAAGTTATGGTGCAATTCAAGTAAGATGGCGTGATGAAACTGGTGGTGATGGTTTTAAATCTACAGATACAGAAACTAATGCTTGGAAACATGTTGCTTGGAAACTTGAAACTTATAATACAACTCATTGGAACGCAAGTTTATTTATTGATGGTTCAAAAGTTATTACAAAAATTACACCTTATGGAATAGGAAATGTATCTTCTTCGCCTATTTTATTATTAGGAAATTGGCATACCTTTAGTACGACTGGTGCAATTGAAGGAAAATTAGATGAAGTAGCAATTTATGATAATGCAAAATCAGATAATTATATTATACATACACTTTATAGGTCTGGAATAGGATATATTCATAATGGAACAGAAACAGACCTTGTTTCGGCTTTTCATTTAGATAAAAACGTTTCTACAATGAATGATAATTCTGGAAGTTCTAATATAGGTTATACTAATGACCAAAAATATTCACCTAGAAATGCAGTAGGAAAATTTGATTCTAGTTTAAATTTTGATGGTAATGATTATATTACAATAGCAGACACTCCTAGTTTAGAAACAACAAATGGTACAATTTCATTATGGTTTAATCCATCTAAAATTTATAATTCATCAAATACAAATATAGTTTATTTCATTTCAAAAGGTAATAGTTATATTAGTTTGGGAATATCAGACAATAGGGGTTATTATGCAGGTATATCAAATGGTGCAATTTTCTTTCAACAATATAATGGAACTATACATATTATAAACAGTTCTCAAAATACTTGGAATAAAAACACTTGGTATCATATAGCTGGAACATGGGATGATGCTGGAATGAAATTATATATTAATGGTGTTAAAGTTGATGAGAATATTCATACTAATGATTGGACTAATACTGTTGATAATTGGGCAATAGGTGCATCAACTATTAATGATTATAATTTTAATGGAACAATGGATGAAATTTCAATTTTGGATAGATCTTTATCAACAGATGAAATTTTAAATTATTATAAAAGAGGAATAGCAATATTAAATATATCGGCAAGAAGTTGTAATGATAGTCTTTGTTCAGGAGAAAATTGGACAGATTATAATAATAATTCTCCACAAAATTTATCAGAAATAGATAATCAATATTTTCAATATAAATTTTATTTTAATACATCTATTTATCCACAACAACTATATAATGTTTCAATCGGTTATACAATTTTAATACCTATTATTAATAATTTTCAATATAGTTCAATATTAGCAAATAATTCTCAAAACACATTTACTTGGAATACAAATATTAAAACTAATACTTCTTTAAGAATTTGGAATACTTCTTTAATTTATGATGATACAAACACAAATATAACATCTACAACCTCTCACATAATAAAAACAGATAATTTAGGAGTGGGGGTATACAATTTTAATGCAACCTCTTGTAATGATTATGCTTGTGATAGTGAAACTGGAACATTTGAAATTGCTGATGTAACATTAAATTATGATTTAAATTGGACTGATTATATGAGAGGAGAAAGTATAGGGAGTAATTATGCATATAATGAATTAAGAGTTAATTTTAGTATTGGTAATACTGCTGTTGCTGGATATGTTGTTGAATGTTATTTAAAATATCCCGATATGTCTATTGCTAAACCAAAAATTAATCTTACAGATTTAGGAACTGGATATTATAATTATCCTAATTTTTATAATTTTACTACTAATGATTCAAAAGGAGTTTACACAATTAATTGTGAAAATCTTAATAACTCTTATACATATTCAACAGTTGTTAATCTTAATGCAACAGGAACATTAAGTTCTTTTGTAGTAAAAAATTGGTTATTAGTAGAAAGATGTATACATAATCAATCAAATTATTGTACTCAGGCAATCAATGCAACACATACAGGATATAATATTCGTGGTGAGGTTGTAGAATCGGGTCATGCATCAGGGTATAGTCTTGGTGAGGAATTATCTTTTGATACTAATCCCTTAACTTGTAATAATGATGTTACATATAGAAACCCTTCAGGATTATGTAGAGCAAGAAAAGAAAGTAGTGCAACCTTTGGTGATAATACTTCTGTTAGTGTTGTTGAAGTTGATGCAAACAGTAATATTTATTCAGGTGCAATATCTAATTATTATGGGGACCCAGTTTCAACACAATTGTTTAATGAACTAAACACACTCTTTCCTAAATATGATGATGATTATATTACTGGTACTTTATCTAATGGAAGTGTATATAATGTTTCTTATGAGAAAAAATATAATTATATTAACTTTGGTGAAATAATTGTTCTCGGTGCTAACACATTAGATGAATTAATATGTAATGGTACAAGAGCAACTAACATTGCAGAACTGGCAGCAAATTGTGATACTACAGCAAGAATTACATTAAGTGATTATATGAATGATTGGAATCATAAAGAATCTTATTCTGAATATAACTGGTCAAACTTTCTTGTGAGAGAATGGAACAATTCAGAAGTGATAAGTATTTTATTAGATAATCAAGTCAATATTTCTGTTAATAGTAATTTAACATCAGGACATGAATATGCAATCCATGCATTCGGTACTTATAATTTATCCCAACGTTTTGAAAGTGGTTTTGGTGAAAATTATTTTACAGTAATAAATACCACAACTCAAACAGTAACTTATCCTACCGAAAGAGAAAAAGAGAATCATAATGATATAAACCTTTGTCTTGATTCTATAATGTTAAGAAATGCAAGAAATGATACTAATATGACTTTCACTTATACAATGGCTGGATATAATAGTAATGGTGGTTGTTTAATAAATGTAACAGAACAAATAGCTGGGAATTATTCTTTTAACATTACAACAACACCTAATGGTGAATGGAGTTTAAACGAAATTAAAATAGATTCATATAATTATACAATATTACCATCATCACCTAATAACCCAACAATAAAACAGATAGGAGTTGGAGATTATAGTGATACTGGTGATTATATTTCTGGTTTATTTTCTGTTTATATTAAGATAGCTGATGATGAAAGTGACGCTGCAACAATCACTTCTGTTAAATGGATTGTTCCTGGCATTACTGATTATCCAATTATGAATACAACTGCTTGGAGTTTAACAAATCTTGTGACAACACAAGACGGTGTATGGTATAACTTTACAATTAATTCTAATGAATTAGGTAAAGGTGTCTATCCAGGTATAAGAATTTGGATAGAATTAAATGGTGGTAACTCAAATTATAGTACATATTTTTTAATAGATAATACAGATGTTTTTGACGTTCCAGTAGAACCTACCACAAGTTTGATAAGTGAGTTTACAATTGAAACACCATGTGATACAACATGTAATGTATCATTTAAACTATCAGAACCATCATCAGCATCAGTTTCAATCACAAGTTTAGAATGGGTATTATCTGTACCTTCAATCTCAACATTTGGTGTTATGAATACAACATTATTATTTCCAGGATTAGCAACAAGTCCTACAGGAGTAACACACAGCTTTTTAATGAATTCAGAATATGAATTAGGAAGAGCAATTTATCCAGGTGTGCGTATGAAAATAACAGTCACAGGAAATAGTAATTTATTAAGTAATTATTTCCTTGTTGATAATATTCCAAATGTAGCTCAAGATGTCTGGACTTATAATGGTCGATATATAAATGGTGAGATAATTTAGATAAGTTTAAATATTTAATGAAATGAGGTAATATAAATGATATTTGAATTCATAATAACTTTAGAAATCATTGCTTTTATATTATTTGGTTTAGGTATTATTCCTTCTAAAGGCGATCCTTTGACTGGTAAGGTACCTTTATTAAATAAAATCATTTTTGTCTTATCTGCAGCTATAATCTTTTTCATGCTAGGTTTAACTAGTGTAGTTTATGATTATAATTATTGTTATGTTAATCAGACAGTTTCAGATTTTACAAATAATATGACTACTAGTACAGCTACTTGTAATAATTATCAAATTGAGAATTTTGGTTTATCTTTTTTTAATAATTTCATGGGATTTTTTTGTATAGCACTATTCATAATATTAACTTTATTTGCCATAGCAAGTCGTCATGATGACGATCCTGGTATGGGTGATTATTCAGCATAATGGGGGTTTTGAATAATGAGTGATTATATTGAGGCAGAGTTATCTGGTCCTGAACAGAATATACGGGAACAAGGTAGTGCGCCTATGTTTATGCCACCTCAATTACCTGGTGGTAAAGAACAACAGATGCCGCAACAGCCAGACGAATATTTCTCAAAATCTAATGATCTTAGAGTTATTCAGGAGTATAATAATGAAGAGATGCTGCCTGATAAAACTAAAAATAAGTTTTGGGGATTATTATCAAAGAGTATTAAATTAGGTTTTTGGGATAAAGATGATGCTGCTGATTTATTTTATTATAAGAATATAATTAAAGTTGGACATATCATGTCTTTACCTAAACATCAATATTCTTTTGCAGATAGGCAACAAATGAACATGGTTGATCTATTAGTTTATGCAGATTTCAAACGTGGCGTTGGTATGGAACGTTATAGAATCAATGAAAGAACATTACAAGCTACAAGTGTTACACAATCTATTCAGGGTGGTGGTATTGGTGGTAAAAAAGGTGGTGTACTTTCAGGTCTTAAATCATTTTTTAGTTAATTAGTAAGGGGGAGAATTTATCATGACACCAGATCAAATTATGTATTTAATTTATGTACTTTATGGAATAATAAGTTTTGAATCTTTAGTTTTAGTATTTATCTTATGGAAAACACCAGCATTAGCATTCTTAAAAGCTGGACTTCTTAAAAGACCTTTAATGTATATCATAGGGAAAGATCATATGGGATTATTTAAATCCTTTACACCTAAGAATGGTGCAGCTAATATTGGTGGTGTTGGTTTATTTCATTTAACAGAAAACAGTCACACGTTAGAGGCTGGTGCTAAGATTCCTATCTATTTTGCATTCAGAGATTTAGCTGCAACGTTACTTCCTGAATATCCAGCAATCATTCAAGAGATAAGACAAAACGGTTTTCTTGTAAATAATCTTGATGATGTAAGTGGATATATTGATAAAATCAAAACAGGAACAATAGAGAATTATCCAATTAAAGTTAAATCATATAAAACATATAAATTTCATGACTTAGCTAATATGTTTCCATTCAATCTTGATCCAACATTCATTGATAGTACTGTTCAATGTGAAGTAGCAAAATTCACTAAGATGATGAAGATGGGACCAATCGCTATTGGTACTGTCGTTGTTGTAGTATTAGTAATTGCATTAGCAGTATTTATTATTCAAAGAGCATATAAAGGTACAATCGGAATTGGAGAATGTAAAACTTTATGTGAAGTTGGATCTGCAGCAGTACAAACTGTTGCAGCACAAGCCGCAGCAACAGTAGTTAATACAAATCCCATTGCATAATTATGGCATCCAATATAAATTATGAACAGACAACAGATTCACATCTTGCAAAAAAATATAACGATATTGTTTATGATTGTATGATGAGGGCGAATATCACAAGTTATGTGTTAGAATCTGAACCACACTTCAATAACCTAATGCCATTTGCTGCATCTGTTCATAGTTTGTATAAGAATACTTTTATGTTATTTTATAGTGTAAAGATGGGCAATGATAATAAAAAAGTTAATCTTGCAAATATATTATTTAATAAGATTAAATATATTAAACAAGCAATGCGTTGGATGCGACGTAACATCAAGAATGTTCCTCCATCTTATTTTGAAGAAGTAGAAGAACAATGTCATATTGTTCATATGTTAATTCATGATGGCCTTCAAGCTTTGAATATGCTTGTAAGAATGGGCCATGCAGAACCAAGAGGAGAAGATTCAGTAAAGTATTGGGAAGATAAAGCTGCCTTCCAGAAAGGCGGAATCAAAGAACTAAAAAAAAGTGTTAAGACACAAGTTGGTATTTTTTTAAAGTAAGATTGGAGAAAAAAATGAAAAAGATA
>Ga0222701_1000577_pt1 | contig 12892 bp, 7 predicted proteins | sample AntAcemetage1502_FD_179825 | JGI IMG/M metagenome (GOLD analysis project Ga0222701, IMG submission 179825) | Saline water microbial communities from Ace Lake, Antarctica - #1502 | ecosystem: Environmental > Aquatic > Non-marine Saline and Alkaline > Saline | place: Antarctica: Ace Lake... | reverse complement strand
TGATCCATGATAAAAAAATAGTTTTTGACGGAACTTTTAATAATTTTATTAATGATGAAAGAAAAATAATAAAAGAATTTGTGAAATAAGGAAAGAATATGAAATTCTATCAGAATAAAAAAAATACGGAATTCAAAGTTGGTTTATTTACTATTATTGCAATTATTGTGCTTGCTACTTCTTATATGTGGTTTACCGAAACCCTGCAAAGTAAGAATATGACAGTAATAAAAGTAAAATTTTGTAATGCTGGAAATATTGAGGTAGGTAGTAATGTAACTGTGAACGGAGTAAAAAAGGGTCGTGTTAAGAATATTGAAATAGCCCCGGATGGAGTTGTAATCGATCTGCAAGTTAAAATAGATTTCCCACTAAAGGAAGGCACACAATTTTCTATTTTTGAATCTAATATGATGGGTGATGTTCAGATTGAGATCGTTCCATCATTTCAAGGTAAAGATCTAGATTTAACTCAGATTCAGAATGGAGAGAAAAGATACGGACTGATGAAACTTGTTTCCGAGCTCAGCAGCGTAATTACCGATTTCCAAATGATAATGGATAAGATCGCTGGAGATGAAAATTTTGTGATTCGGATAGATTCGGTGATCGATACAACCCAGATGGTTATAAATAAGATCAATAGAAGTCTTGATAAAAATACAGAAGAATTTGAAAGACTTATTATCAACGCAAATCAACTAACAGCAAAGCTGAATAAACTTGTTACAACAAATGAGGAAAGTATTTCTAATTCAATGGCAAAATCTTCAGAAATAATTGCATCTATCAATTCTACTTTGGATGATATCAAAGAAACATCGATAAGTATTCGTAATATTACCGAGAAAATGCAAAGTGAGAAAAGCACAATTAATAAATTCATGAGCGAAGGTGAATTATACGAAAATTTAATGCGTTCATCCGCAAGATTGGATTCCTTACTGAAAGATATTAAAGATAATCCCAAGAGATATTTCAACATCAAGATCCTTTAATTTAAAGAAATGGACAGGATTAAAGGATTTGCAGGATGAAGTATAAAGAATTGGATAAAAAGGTTTTGTGTTTTTTTATCCAGAGCTTGTGTCATCCTGCTTGCCAAGTCGTAGCTTTGCGAAGACTGGAGCGGAGTCGAAGGACGAAGGATAATAAGTGATGAAATGATGACTTAACACTTCGATACGTCCCGAAATATTCGGGACTACTCGGTGTGACAGACAGATTCGTTACTAAATATAATTCGTGTAAATTAGTGGTTAAAAAATTTAGGAGAATAAATGAAAAAATTCGTACTTATAACTTTAATGATACTTGTTTCCTTGCAACTTTTTGCATACAGTTTTGGTAAGAATAAAATCCAGAATTCTAAAATGGAATGGGAAAAAATAGAATCTCTTCATTTTGATATTTATTACCCAAGTCATAATAAAGAGTTTGGTAAACTTGCAGTTCTTGTAGCTGAGGAAGCATACTATCAATTGAAAAAAGATTTTCAACGTCCTGTTATGAACAGGATTCCAATAATATTATATAAATCACATGATGATTTTGAAGCTACAAATGTTATTGGTGCACTCTTGGGAGAAGGTGTTGGTGGTTTTACTGAAACTGCTCATAATAAGGTTGTAGTTCCATTTGACGGTGATTACAAAAAAATGGAAGAAGTCCTTACACACGAGCTCACTCATGCTTATGTTAACGAAACGAATAATAATAGAAGCAGATTACTCACGATGAATAACTTGCCATTCTGGTTTCAGGAAGGATTACCTGAATTTGAGTCTGTTCATGGTGAATCGGTTTACAATAATATGTTCGTTATTGATCTGTTACTTAACGATAGAATTGGAAATTTGGCAATGATCGGTGGGTATTATGCTTATAGATTGGGTGAATCTTTTCTTGTATTTGTGGAAGAAGAATTTAACCGGAATAAAGTTATGGAACTTTTCTATGCAATCCGGTTTAATAGGAATACTGATATTGCCTTCAAAAAAGTTTTTGGAGAAGATTTTGAACATGTACAGCTTTGTTGGAAGAACTTCCTTAAAAGAAAGTATTACCCTCAATTTGCCGAATATGATATTCCTCACGAAGTATTTTCCAGAATGACGGATCATAATGAGGATGGATCTTCACTCAATTATGCTCCCAGATTTTCTCCTGATGGAAATAGTTACATTTATTTTTCAAATAGAAACCTCAAAAGCGATATCTGGAAGGGATCTATTCTGGGATTGAATAAGAATAAGAAGATTTTAAGTGGAGAGTCAACAGGGGATTATGAAGAATTTCATTACTTAAAGAACAATTTAGCATGGTTTCAGGAAGGGAAGAAATTTGCTTTTGTTTCTAAAACTTCATTTGCGGATAAAATCTACATTGTAGATAGTGAAACTGGAAAATCATATCGTGAATTAGAATTTCCAGAATTTGATGCTATCTTCGAGATAGATATTTCTAACGATGGGAATAAGATCGTATTTGCTGGGCAAAAAAGTTTGAAATCAGATATTTATATTTTTGATCTTGTTACTGAAGAAATTACTGCGGTTACTGATGATCAGTATTTTGATAATCAGCCACATTGGTCACCGGATGATTCTAAAATTACTTTTACTTCAGAAAGGACATTTAATGAAGATGCTTATGCAGAACAGATCTTCAGTAAACTTAATTCCGATGTTTTTTATTATGATCTAAATGAAGATAATTTTTACCAGGTAACACATGATAAGTATAAAAGTAGTTTTCCAATCTGGGATAAGACAGGTGAGAATATAATATTTGTGAGCGAAAGTGAAACTAATTCGAATTGTTATATAATTGAAATAGCAAGCGGGATAAGAGCAAAAATAACTAATGTGCATGGCGGAATTTTTGCACCGGATATTTCTATTGATAATAGTGAACTTATTTTTTCTGCTTTCTATAATGGTGGTTGGGATATTTATTCGCTATCTAATCCACTTGATAACTTAGTATTTTCAGAATACTCAAAACCTGTAGAATATAAGTTTGTGGATGATTTCTATGCGAGATTCAAATTAGATCGATATCATGTTTTTGGAAAACAAGATAAAAAATTCAAGAAGAAATTACCCGAATATTCACATAAAATCACAAAAGTTGATATTGAGAATTTTACGCATGCAGATAGTTTGAATAAGGCGTATAATCTGGATCTGGACAAAAAGCCGATCGAGCCAAATGAACCACTAAGCTCTCCATACAAACCGAAATTTGCACTGGATTATCTTTGGGGTGGAGCTGCCTATTCTCCTTCCAGTGGGACTTATGCACAACTGCAGTTTGGTCTTTCCGATCTAATGGGAAATCATGCAATTGGAGTTCAATTGGGAATTAGTGGAGATTTAAGCGCTTCAGATTTTGTACTTACTTATATGAATTTGAAAAAACGTATTGATCATGGTTATGGTGGATTCTATCTGAGTGATGAATGGGTCTATTGGACAGATTTCTATAATGATGATGACTTCATGCGAGAACGAGAATATCATTTTGGTGTATACTCCATTCTGCGTTATCCATTTAATAAATTTTGGAGACTCGATTTTGAAAATATTTTCTCTTCTAAAATAATAAAGCGTGATTGGTGGGATGGAAATGATTGGATAACAGAATTTCTGAGACCGGAATTCGCTGAATATTATGGTTTAAACACAGAAGAAACAGAATACATTTATGCTCCTCAACTTACATTAGTTCATGATAATGCCATTTATGGGAGTGTAGGACCTGTTTCCGGTTCAAGGAAGGCACTTATTCTTAATCACAGTTTTTCTACAGAGAAAGATTATACGATTATTTATACTGATTTAAGGAAATATTTATTCTTTGCCAAGAGATATGCTTTTGCTTTCAGATTCAGTGGCGGGACAATACAAGGGGATACAAACCAGAAATTTACGATGGATTATTACAATGGTGTACGTGGTTTGAGCGAAGATTATGAAGGTAGGAATAAATTCCTGGTTTCTGCTGAACTAAGGTATCCGTTTATTGATAACCTGCAAATGTCATTTCCTTTCCCGCTCTATTTTTACCAAATACGAGGTAGTGCATTTGTTGATGCCGGAACTATTTGGGATGAAAATGATGATCTAGAATTAACAAATAATAAAAAACTGGAAGATCTTAAGCTTGCTTTTGGATTTGGTCCTAGATTAAATTTAGGTTATTTTGTCTTAAAATTTGATGTAGCTTGGAATACTGATCTTGAGAGTTTTAGTAAACCGTCATATTATATAAGTTTAACACCGGATTTTTAGGAATACAAATAATTAATAAAGTGATTAAAATTTAAACTTTTTCTAGATAATAATATCAGGTCTAATTTTTTTTTAGACGTTTTTTAATTAAAGATTTTTTGATTTCTTCAGTGTAGAAAAAGTAAATCAATGTTATTTTGTTTTGATTACATATTCTGGATTTCCTTTTATCTAATTCTTGAGTTTTTTTAAAAGATTTTTCACCACCAAAATATTCTACAGGTTCAAAATGTTGAATTCCCTGATTTTCAATACCTATTTTGAGATTAGGAATATATATATCAAGAGTCTGAGGTTTAAGCCAAATAGGACGTGCTTGATGTATTACTCTTTCGTTTGGAAGTAGCTCCCTGATGTAGTTGTAAAGTTCTATTCCTGATATCCACTTTCCACTTCTTTGAATACCTAAAAGATCTCTCAGTTTATCTTCAGCATGTTGTAAGTCAATTTCTTCTTCAAAAGCAATGCGTTTTATATATGGTTCATATCTAATAACAAACTTGCTACCATACATATCACTACAATATTCAATATCCGAAGGAACTTTTCTACAGATATGACATATATCATCTCTAAATTCAGCTTGTTTATATGTTTTAATAAATCGATTTGGCCAACCATCATAAGAATAATTGCTAGATAATTTTATAGCTTCATTAATATGTTTGTCCATTGCTTTTTGAAAACAGCTACAGAAGTATACTTTTCCACAAATTCTACATACAAATTTAATTGTCCAATCCCAATGATTTTCAATATAACTTTGAAGACATTCATATGGACAATTACAAGGTACTGAAAGTTTATTATAAATTTGTAGTAGATATTTTGTCGGTAGAGCTGTTTCTCTTAAAATGATAATATATTTATCAAATGTTTTAAGCGTTTTATGTAATATTCTTGGTGGATGTGTTTTGTATATTGGTTTATATTCACTATATACAAGTTCAAATTTTTTATTTACTATCTTTATAGAATTAATAATTCTATTATCTTGATGTTGAATCTTTGCATTTAAATTATCCACGCCAACATTCTTCTCCCATAAAATATTCATGGGTTTAATGAATTCAATTTTTGGCATATCTTTAGGAACTTTTATTATAATATTAATTTCTGGAATATTAGTAAAATGCTTTTCAATTATTTTATTTAATGGTATACAATCTTTATAATTTGCTGATTCAATTAAATAATTTAGTATCTTCCCTTCGTTTTTTAATTGATCAAGATAGTTGCAATATTCTGTTTCAACACATGAAGAAATTATATTAGAAACGGATTCGGAACTTTGAGATTTGAATTCAGAAATGAAATTTTGAATAAATGATGATGGATTAATGTCTAAACATATTTTCAATGTCTTTTTCACTAAATACATCCTATTTAATTTTATGTCTTATTAAAAAGTCATTTTTAAATAATCATTTTTTTCGTTGGTTATTTTTATAAATTTATTAATGAATTTTACAGAATCAATATTACTTAAATCTGTTATTATTTCTAAAGCTGATTCTATGAGTTCCTTTATTATTTTAATAGTATTTAAAACCTCTTCTTCTGAAGCCTCGATAAAGAATTGCTTACGATTCTTTTTTTCTAAATCAAAATTGTCTTTTGATAAAGTGAATGCAAAACAGGAAATATTATAGTTTCTACTTTGTTTGATTAATTTTATTGAATATGTATTGTGGACAATGAAGCCCCGAGAGTTACAATATTTTTCTATTCTCGGATAGAAGTCTTCAAATATTTTATTAATTTTATCTTTTGCACTTTCTTTCAAAATCATATCCTTAATTTTATGACTATTTTTATCAGAACATAGAAATTTTTTGAGTTTTTCCTTTATATTATAAATAATATTAAGAAAATGATGAATAAGTGATGTAAGCTCAATTGTAATAGATTCTTCTAATTCTTTAGATAACGCCTCTTCATATAAAACGGCATAATACTTAATTAGCAACTCTCCTGTACGTCTTAAAAGATAATAATCAAAACCAATAAATGAATCAATAACAACAAAGTTATTAAGAATTCTTTGATATTTTTTGATAGAAAAATCAGAAATAGCTATCGGAAAATCATTATTAATTAACTCATTCTTAAACTCTTCAATTGATTTTAATTTTATTTTATTTATAGGATTTGCAATCAGGTCGTTATTAACTTTTTGCTTTTGTAATAATTGAGATAGTTCCATTATTCTCCTACCAACTAATCAGTTGTTTTCTTTTCTTTTAAAAATCTCATTTTAATTTAATGTAATGTTTTTAATATGAATTCGAATTTAGTTAATAATTACTTAAACGTCAATTACAAAATAATTAACTATGATTCTCAACCCGTTTTGGAGACAATACTTGAAAAGCTTCCCGGCAATCACTTTCTTTACCGTCACGTCGTGAACTTACGTTGTAGAAATTGATCACGATCTCCGGGAAAAAATTTTCCAGAACAGAAACAATTCCTTTGGCAAAAGTACGGCAATAAATGGCACAAACATCTTCATGGCATTGTTCAGCCAGTTTCTCTGCTTCGATAGTAAGGCAGTTTTTACAAAATTCTGTCTCCAAAAATACAGTGTTTCCTTCGATGAAAACATCAGGCATATTACCACCTCGATCTGCGAAATAACCATGAATAAATTCACGAACTCCTTCTATTGGATTCAGACGGAAAGATTCAGTATCGAATTTCTTTTCTTTGATAAGTCTTGTAATCCTTTCCATTCCAACAGCATAGCCGGAATATAAATTATTCTTCTGAATTGCTCGGAATGCTACATTTCCGAATTTCTTATGTAGAAGTGCAAAATCATTCAACTCTTCAACTCTCGCTTGAATACTGAGATTATTTATTCCTTTTTCGTTCATATTGGCTCCTTAGTTTAATAGTGCTTGTTCCCAAGTTTGTCTTAAGAACAGAATGTAGACATTATGAAGTATAGCTTCGTAATGAGAATAAAATCTGAGATTCTTCCTGAGAACAACGTGAAAGAATAGTCAGAAAGACAGATTTTATTAAACCCCCTTTAATTCCCCCTTACGAAGGGGGATGAAGTTTTCTTCTTGCTTTTCTACGTTTCCCTTTTAGGAACGAAATTCCGAATAAAAGGGAATTGCAAGGGATTCCTATCCCAATAACTTACCGATAGTCTCTTCACAAATATGTTCAGATTTTTCTGCTGTTTCACTTTCCACATAAACCCGAATGATTGGTTCAGTACCACTCTTGCGAATATGGATCCAGAATTTATCACCCAGAATTTTTATTCCGTCAGTTGTATTCAATTCGTAATCTGCAAAGATCTCAGGGACTTTTGCCATGATGTTATCCAGTTCTGCTGGATCTACTTTGATCTTGTTTTTAGCAAAATAGTAGTGGGGAATTTTTGCAGCTAATTTACTGATTGGTTCATCTCTTTCTGCCAGATAACCCAGGATAATTGCCATGCCGGCAGGAGCATCACGTGTATAATGAACTTCCGGGATGATAATGCCGCCATTGCCTTCACCGCCAACCGGACTTTTCAGTTCCATCATTTTCTTACCAACATTGATCTCACCAACTTTTGTACGATGAACTTTTACACCAAATTCTGCGGCAATATCTTCAGATGCCATGGATGATGAAAGATTGGTAACAATATCACCTTTTGTTTTGGAAAGTATAAATTTTTCTGCCAACAGTAAACTGAATTCTTCACCAATGCATCTACCTGTTTCATCTACAACTGAGAGTCGGTCAACATCGGGGTCGGTGGCAAAGCCGATATCGGCTTTATGAGCTGCGACGGATATTTCTAGATCTCTTAAATTTTTATTCAATGGCTCAGGAACATGAGCAAATATACCGGTTGGTTCACAATTTAATTCAATAACTTCGCAGTCCAGATCGCGCAGTAACTGCGGAGCGATCACGCCACCGGCACCATTCACACAGTCAATTACAACTTTAAATTTCCTGGCTCTTATTTTATTAATATCAAGATATGGGATCTGTAGAACTTTTTGAATATGACGTTTACTGCCATCCGGATCGGAAGTTATCTTTCCAATTCTATCCCAACCAACATAATCCACCGGTTTATCCAGAGAATTGATGAAAGTATCGGCATTTTTGGGGAAGAGGAACATCCCGTTTTCGCCCACGAATTTCATAGCATTCCATTCTGCCGGATTATGAGAAGCTGTAATGGAAATCCCACCGTTTGCATTACTTTCTTCTACTGACAGTAAAACTGTTGGAGTAGATACAATGCCCAAATCAACAACATCGCATCCAACGGACATTAAACCTGCTGTAACTGCATTGAACATAGCTGGTCCTGTTACGCGGGAATCACGACCAACAATAATTTTTCCTCGTTTACTGAAAATTCCAAAATGTGCTGCATATTTCATTGCAATTTCGGGAGTGAGTGTATCGCCATAAATTCCCCGTACACCCGAAACACTAACCATTAATTTACTCATAATTTATTTCTCCCAGTTTATTAGATTTCTAAAAACTTTGTATCCACTCTGTAATCTTCATTTTTAACTATCGGTAACTTCTCAACTATTTGACTGTATCTGTCAAGCTGCTCTTGTTCGTGGTGAGAGCCTGTTTTATAATCTACAATCAATATCCTTTTATTGCTCGAATTAATCATCAGTCTATCTATTCGAAACTCTCTTTCGTATTCATCAAAGATCACAAATTCATTGAAAACTCTATCCCATTTGTTTTCATCAAAGTACTCCTGTTTTTTTTCAATGAAGGCTCGAATATTTTCAATAATATTTTCCAACTCATCCAGATTCAACAAACTGCCGTATTTTGCAATTATTTTATTGTGAGCTAACTCAATTTCATTTTCTGTTTTGTATTTTATGAAACTTAGAAAATCATGGGTTATGTTTCCGATCAAAATACTTTTATTATTCAAAAATTCTTTAGATAATTGCTGCAGATTTGGTTCTTTAATATTTTGGAATTCAGGGTCATAAATTTTGAAATATTCAGGTAAATCTAATTCTTTAAGTTCTTGTTTATCATTGTTAAGTGATTCTGTAGTAATCTTACCAAAATGCAATTGATGAGTACTTTCTGATATTTTTTTTATGTGTTCATTAAATTCATAATATATTGTTTTTGTGATGTTTTTCAAGATCGAACTTTCAGATTTAATATCTTTTATAAATTTTTCCAGATCCCCTTTTTTATTGTAATGCAGATAGATAAATAGATTATTCTTTGCCCGGGTAAAAGCTACATAAATATTGTTTAGCTCATCACCTGAATTACGGTTATTTACATATTCAATCAACTCCTGTTTCTGAGAGTTCTGCATGATCTTATCGAAATTATATGTGAAGGCAAAATCATCCAAACTTCGAAAGTTCTCTGCAAATTGATAGTACAATTTCAAACCGGATTGATTTCCTCCCATCTTTCCGGTTACATCGAAAACTGTATAAACAGTTTCAAATTCTAGACCCTTTGATTTATGGATAGTTAGCAATTTTATAGAATCACTCAATGACTGCCCGATCTGGGAATATTCATCTTTTTCGGAAAGCGTGCGGCAATATTTTAAAAAACCTGATGCATCGATTACATTTTCATGCTTGGAAAGTTCAAATTCTGCTACAATTTCTAAAAATCTTTGTATATTTTTTAACTCAATTTCAGTACTAAAGACTTGAGTAAAAGCAAACTCTTCCAAAAATGTTTTGATCAAAAGAACAAGTGAACCAGAATGATATTTAAGTTTATGTAATGCTTTTAAATAGGGGTGAGATTCGCTAGTTTGCAGGAAAGCATCAAGAGATTGGGATGAATGGAATTCCAAGATCAAATCGTTCAAATCAGTAGTATTCATCAAAACCAGATCAGAACGCAGGAACTTGATCAATTCCATAAAATCTTCATAAACAAGGAATTTCAGAACGAAAATGATTGGCTTAATGGCTTTGTGCTGGAAAAGTGAACCGGACATCTCTAAAGTGTAATCAACTCCGGCTTCATCTAGAACCAGTGACATGATCTCAAGTTCATTATTCTTCCGCATCAAGATGGCAGTATCAGCAGGATTTATCTTGCCATTTAAAAGATTTGGAATGATATTATTGTGCACAAATTCTCGGTATATTTCTGCTTTTTCCAGTTTATGATCATTTTCTGTACAATTGCGGAAATCAACCTGAACGAATCCATCACCTGGTTTCGCGCATTTAATCTCAGTATATTCCCAATCATGTACAAATTTCAGTAATTCAGATTTGAACAGTTTGTTCAACCAGTTCATCAGGATGGGTTTACTGCGGTACGAAGTGGAAAGTGTATCATGAACTACCGAATTACCCAGGATCTTTTCAAAATCTGTCAGTAATTTTCTCTCTCCTCCACGCCAACCGTAAATTGCCTGCTTTTCGTCTCCTACCACGATAACATTTCCATAATCTTTTTGTCCGATCCCGCTGATGATCTCTTTCAGCATTGGGAAAAAAATACTCCATTGCAAGATACTTGTATCCTGAAATTCATCAATGAGAACAAACCGGGTATTGTAGGAAAGCTGCTCGTAAAACACATTCAACACATTCCCTTTATCAACAATGGAAAGTTGTGGATCATACAAAAAGCGGAAGGTGTAATAACTGATATCGGAATATGTGAAGATCTTATCCCGAAACTTAATCTCATCGTAAATATGTAGTACATCAGCAGCCAGAGAAATGATGTTGAACTGTTCCGTAAGGGCTTTATCAAAATAGAGGAAATCAGCTAAATTTGATTGAAGTTCTGAATACAATATTTTCAATTCCTCATTTTTGAGCTTACCACTATTATATAGTTTTTTCTTTTTATCAAAAATTAATTTGTAATTATTAGACAATAATTCATAATCTTTAAATATATCATACAAGTTTTCAGCTATATTGCTAGTTTCTAGTGTGGCAAGATCGATTGAAGTTAAGAAAGATTCTTTAAAATCTTTTTGGAAATAATTTTCTAAAGGTGTAGGTTTAACTTTATTAAAAATCTCACTTTGTAGTAGATACAGGAATCTCTGCAAATTGGTTTTGTATCTACGATAAGCTTGTTCCTTCTCTGACTCAATATCTTGTTCATTTAAATCAGAAAGATCAATAAAATCAAAAAGCCAGCGATTTTCAATTATTTCCAAGATTAATTTTTTGAACTGATCTAGGTTTCGTCTTTTAGTTTGCAGAAAAATATTTTTATATTTATCCAGATTTTCATCTTGCAGGATACTCTCATAAATTTCCGGTAAAATTTCGTTGTTGATCTTGTTATCGATCGAAAACTCCGTGATGTTGTGAAAAGGTGCTATAATCCCGCTAAAGACCGTATTAACAAAAGAATCTATCGTACTTATCTTAACCGCAGATTTATTGGTGATCATTTTCTGGTAAACGGTTTGCAGGAAGTTCATCTCTTCCTTATTGAATTGAATTTCAGAATTTATATTCTTTCGAATGTTTTGTTTCAGCTCGATCCCTACTGCTGTATTGTTAACTATATCCTTTAACTGCAGGAAGATGCGTTCCCTGATCTCAGCAGTAGCTTTTTTGGTAAATGTGATCACCAGGATCTCATCAAAACTTATGCGGTATTTCAAGAGGAGATTAATAAATTCCAGAGATAAACGATAGGTTTTTCCTGTGCCTGCACTAGCTCGAATTACAAGAGTTTTTTCATTATTGCCAGGAAAGTATTTGGAACTCATTTCAATTCCTCTTTCTTGTACAAATCTCTTCGTGTAATATCGATATCTTCGTATTTATCTTTCTTCTCAGCAATAACATAACCTGTATCTATAATTTGTTTCACCATATCTTCAATTTCTTCTTTCAATTCAATTCTCTTGGAGAGCTGTTTCATATCTTCCTGCTCAATGAAGAAAAGATAGGAATTTAACTGTTCGATGATTTCCGGAATATCTATAAGATAACAGATATTTTCATAGAACTGCAGCTGTTTACTATATCTTTTGGTTTTCTGGGGATCTACAGAACCAGTTTTAAAATCGAAAATGTACTTCTTATCTTCTGTATGAATTCGCAAGTCGGGACGTCCTTTAAGGTAAATATCCAGATTTTCTATTTTAGTAAATTCCCTGCTTTCACTTCTATCTGTTTCCGGGAAAACTATTATTTCCTGATCTGAAAGATTGAGGTCATTATGCAGTCGGTAGAAAAAGTTTTCTATACCATCAGCCAGCAGCGGCAGGAAAATTTTATGAAAATAATTATTGGAGAAATTATGTGGAGAGATATAGCGGAAATCACGATTGTATTGTAAAAAATGATCTATTGCCTGCTGGACGTAAAGTTTGGTGTTATAAATGAAGTTGTGTTTAAATTTATTGGATTGATAAACATCGATCAATCGTTTCCAAACCAACGTGATGATCTCATGGGCTATTGTTCCAATTAGTTTGGCACTGAAATCTTCACCAATCTCAGTATTTCTATTTTTGATCCCATCTATAAATTCCAGGTAGAATTCAAACGGGTTTTTCTGCAGTTTATCCCATTTATAAAAACTCAGATTAAGTTTGTTATTCTCAAAATCGTTTT
>Ga0222701_1000573_pt1 | contig 12922 bp, 27 predicted proteins | sample AntAcemetage1502_FD_179825 | JGI IMG/M metagenome (GOLD analysis project Ga0222701, IMG submission 179825) | Saline water microbial communities from Ace Lake, Antarctica - #1502 | ecosystem: Environmental > Aquatic > Non-marine Saline and Alkaline > Saline | place: Antarctica: Ace Lake... | reverse complement strand
GTTTATTAGATTAGGTGATCATATCAGATATACATGGCAATTTATGTATGTAAAAAAAGTGTTTGAACATAAACTATCATTCTATGATATATCAACAACCAAAAAGAAAGATACTATTATAATCAAAATCAAAAGGAAAACTGAAAAAGCATTTGTAGCTGAAAAGGTTGCAGAAAAAGTGTAAGGAGGGAAAATGAAATCAACAACATACACGATATACAAGAAATGTAACAATTGTGAAACATTTAACAGAAAGGAAACTACAGCATGTGACTTTTGTAAAATGTTATTCATAAAGGAGGTAGAATAAAATGGGAGATAGATCAAGCTTAGATTATATAGACACAAGAGATACAGATGTAGATGCATTCTTAATAGCATTCATGGCTGAAAAAGTAGCGATGGATAAAGATTTGCATTATGAATTTGAATCTCTTAAATTAAAAAAGAATGAAGAACCTAGTTGTAATATTGAAGGAGAGATATGGTTCGATTGGGAGGATTGGAAAATTCATGGCTATTGGTATCCAACATTTTGTAAGTTTCTTAACATTTTACAGAGATGTGGACTTAGAGGTATAATTAGTTTAATATATACAGATGGTTCAATATATTATATTCATTTTGATGAAGATGAAGTCTATGCAGAAATCAGAGGAGAGTATGAAAAACATACAATAACTGAAGCAGGGATATAAAAATGGTAATCAAAATCTATAAAGGAGTAGGACCAGGTGAATCATTGTATAAAGCAATAATGGAAAAAGGTAATGGCTGTTATAATCCACCAATGGTAGATAAATGGATCGAAGACCAACAAGAAGCATACATGGAAAAAGATTATGATGCAGATAGATTATATACTGTACTTTGGGAATTGAAAACTGTAGGAATAATAAGATTTCTTGAAAGGATTGGTGTTGATGTTAATAACTATGAACTTAGTTGGGATCAAAAAAGAGGAAATAAATATCTACAATCATTCTTTAATAAAGAAAAGGTTGAAGAAAAGTATATTCCAATAGATAGAGATATTTTTAAAATATGGATGTTTATAGCAGATGATGAAGAGAAAGAGTTTCTTAAACAACTGCAACAAGCATTCATTAATGATTTGGAAAATGATAGAAATCAGTGGTCATATCAAAGAGGATCAGAGGATTATGATTCATATTTAGGTGAGGTTGATGAAGATAACGATGAAGAAGTAGCAGTATTCTTTAACATTCCATTGGAAGTAGAGGGGGTAGTCATAGAAGGTACAGAGGTTGATTTATCTGAAGTTGAATTCTGTAAGAGTTGTGGAGAAGCAATAATTACAGAAAGAATGAAAGCAGATTATGCTGCAGATTATGATGATGATAATTATGATGATACTATGTTCTATTGTGTCTTATGTAATGTATGTTACAAATATGATAAAGAACATGGGGAGTGTAATAAACACATTCCTGCTGAACTTATAATTGCAAGGAGGGTGTAAAATGATAATCTGGCCATATAATTATAAAGCTGAAGTTAGAAGTGCAGTAGAATTTATTGAAGAATTTAAAGTTAAAGAATTATTTAATAAATTATATGATGCTGATTTTGATAAAGAACTAGATATTTATGATCTCGGTAGTGATGAAGAAATTATTGAAGCGTTATTATTACAAATGGAAGGCTATTGGAATTATGAATATAGAGATGTAGATAATGGAGATGTAATATTTTATATATATGAATTAGATGTTAATGAACTTAAACAACAATTATTAAAAATATTTCCTAAAGATTATTTTACCGATAAATTTATATCATCATTAGTGGCTGATAAAGTATGAAATAAACATATGGAGGTGAAAACTATGCCAAGAGGCGATGGAACTGGTCCAAATGGGGGCGGTCCAAGAACAGGAAGAGGCCAAGGTGGTTGTTAAGTTAAATAAATTTGTCCCAAGCATGACGATAAACTGTTATTTTTTTTTCTTAGAAAGTATAAAACGGAGGTAAAGAACATGGAAGTAAATCATAAGATGTTAGGAGTAATGGTCAAGAGATGTTATGAAACAAAGACACCGATTGATGTTAAGGGAGCAACTGGCATAGGAAAGTCCTGGGTGATTAAAGAAAAAGCCAAGGAAATAGCCAAAGAAAAAAAGAAGAAATTCTATGAGTGGAATGAATTATCCAACATAGAAAAAAGAAGTTTGCTTGAACCTAAACAAGCAAAAGAGGCATTTATCTTTGCAGACATAAGATTAAGTCAGATGGATCCGAGTGATTTAAGAGGATTGCCTAATCTAGAAGGTAGTTCTGTTGAATGGAAACCTAATCTTATCTGGAATGTGTTAAGTAATCAAACAGTATCTGGAATTGTATTCTTTGATGAGATGAATTTAGCACCACCATCTGTATCAGCTGCAGCGTATCAAATTGTTAATGATGGACAGATAGGTGAACTATCATTAAGTCCAGATGTGTTTGTTATATCAGCTGGAAATAGATTATCTGATAGAGCAAATGTGTTTGATGATCCAGCACCATTAAACAACAGAAGGATTAATGTCACATTAAAAACACCATTCATGGATGAACAATCAGAAGATGACTGGGGGAAATGGGCATCACAAAATGGAGTGTTACCAACCATCGTAGCATTCTTGTATTGGAAACCAAGCTATGTTTTTAGTTTTGATGACAAGATGAAAGATCCAAGCTTTCCAACACCGAGAATGTGGCATAAACTTTCATCATTGATTGAAGGTGTAACCAATGCAGATGAATTGAAAGTCTATGTTGGTGGAGCAGTAGGTGAAGGTGTTGCAAAAGAGTACATAGCATTTAACAAGCTAAAGCTCAAAATTAATCTTAAGGATTTACTTAAACATCCTGAAAAGGTTAAAGACATCAAAGAACTAGATATGAAGTATTCAATTGTATCTGGGATTGCTGAACTTTATAAACAAGATAAAAAGATATTGAATGATGCCATAGGCGTAGGAATGAATATGGAACCAGAATTTTCAATGTTTTTATTGAGGGTAATAAAGGGATTCGCAAAGACAAACTATGCAGCACAACTAAGGAATTGTAGCAACTGGATCAAGATAGCACCAGAGTATGGGAAGTATCTATTATAAGGTGATTCATTATGAAAGAAGTTTACTACAAGCTTAGTAAGAGTAAAATTAAACCTTTGACAAAGAAAGAAAAAGAATCTGTGAAAGAATACCAGAAATACAAAGATAATATGGAACGATCACTCTTTCCACCACAGGTTATTGTCGAAGGTAATTTTATTTCTTTTCATTCTAACAAAGAAACTGTAAAGATTAATCTGTGGAGTAAAGGAACTTGTCTTTCTCTAGATTATGGTGATATTATATTAATACATAATTTCATTAAAGATAAAGAGAAGTTGCTTACTAGATTAGCATCTGAACAAGTATAAGGAGGTAAAGAACATGTTTGATTATAAGAAATTAACAACAGACGAAAGAATCAAAAGGGTTAAGATTCAATTGCAAGAACAACATCCATTCTTTGCAAGATTAATTCTTAATTTAAACATCACTGAAGATGTTAATGGAATCTTACCAAACCAAGCCGGAATGGGAGTAGATGCAAGAGGTAACTTAACTTACAAAAAATCTTTTGTTGATTCTTTAACAGATCCAGAATTAAAGTTTTGTTTAGCACATGAAGTAGGTCATGTTATGCTTGGACATCTGATGAGGTTAGGGAATAGAAATATGATGGGATGGAATATTGCAGCAGATTTAGTAGTTAATTCTATCTTAAGACAAAATAATTTTACTGCACCGAAAGGAATTCTAATGCCAGAACATGATGATACTTTTGACATGAAAACTAAAATCATTAAAGAGATAAGTAAAAATCCTGTTGAACAAGTCTACGACCAATTACCTAAAGAAACAAAACAACAAGGACAAACTGGAATGAAAGGACAAGATGGTAAAGATGGTAAAGGTAAAGGACAGGAAGGATATGAAGGGCAATTTGATCATCATGATTTTCAAAAAATGTCTGAACAAGATAAGAAAAAAGCAGCAGAACATTGGAATGATCAAATCATTGACGCAGCGGCTTATGCTAAAAACAGAGGAAATATCCCTTCTGGATTAGAAAGATACATCAAAGATATTCTTGAACCGACAGTTAATTGGAAACAATTGTTACAGAAATATGTTTCTAGTTCATTACCATTCGATTTTACATACAACAGGCCATCTAAGAAGTCAATATCCACAGGGTATTATATGCCGTCTGTGTTAAAAGAAATGGTGGAGTTTGTTGTGCATGTAGATACATCTGGATCCATACAAGAGAAAGAATTAAGAGAATTCTTAGCAGAAGTAATAGGAATGGCTAGGTCATTCAGTAATGTTAGAATGACATTAATTGAATGTGATTGTGCAGTACAACAAGTCTTAGAAATGAAGAATGGTAACATCAATACAATATTAGAAATGAAAATTAAAGGTGGAGGAGGTACTAGTCACAAAGTTATGTGGGATTATGTAAATGATAAACTCCCAACATGCAAACTTCTGATTTCATTGACTGATGGATATTCAGACATTGAAATAAAAGACAACCCAAGATATGATGTTATTTTTGTTGTTAGTAAAGGAGGAGCAAAAGATGAAGCATTTCCCTTTGGGAGGGTAATTCAACTGGAAGATTAAGTTTATATAGTATTAGTTGTTCTTGGAGAATATACAAATTTAAATAGGTGAAAAATATGAAAGAAGGAATTAAAGATGAAAAGATTCAAGAATGGATAAAAAGAACTAATAAAGGTGAAACAATAAGCAATATAGGAAAAAGTGAAAATAGAGCTTATTCAGTCATAGCAAATGCTATAAGAACATATGGGAAAAGAAAATTTAGATTATTAACAACAGAAGAAAGAGATAAGATAAAAAAAGATTATAAAACAGGATTATCTATAACCGATATAATGAAAAAATATGACCTTAATTTAGGTTGTATTTGGTATTGTATCAAAAAAATATCTTATTTAAATCGGCAAAAAAACATAAAGGAATTTAATGATTCTTTAGATAAACTTTCTGATTTTGATATAGGTTATTTAATTGGTATATTTGAAGGAGAGGGTTGTCTTAATATAAATTGTGAAAAAGATGAAAATAAAATAAGGTATAGAGTTAGTTTAGCTGTTAGTAATTGTGATAAAAGAATGGTTGATTTTATTAGAAATAAATTAAAAGCAAATATATCTAAAAACAGAATTCATAATAATAGAGATAATAAAAATAAATCTGTAAATAATTGGCTACCAATATATGAATGGAAGCTTTGTGATAAAAAACTTCTTGAACCATTGTTTAATAAATTATATCCTTATATGATTTGCAAAAAAAAAGAAGTGGAATATATGCTAAAATTTATTCAATTAACAGAAGATAAAGAAAAACAAAAATTACTAATTAAATTTAGAAAGGAAAAATACAAGAAAAATACAAAAGTTAAAATCCCAAAGGAGGAGGAATGAAAATGATAATAACTAATGAAAAATTTCCTTTTAGATTAATGAAAGGAATGGAACTTGTGAAATATGTACCTAAAAGAGAATTAATTATTAAAAAAAATAAAGTTACATTGGAAGTCAAATATGAAAAAAAAGATAGTGATGAAATGAATAAAACTTCTGGCATATTTGATGAAACAGGAAAGATGATAGAATCAGTATGGGCGGGATGGCAAATGCATGAAGAGTTTTTTGATGGTTGGATAAGGGCATTACATAGGTACCCTTCAAGTAATGATGAAAAAATTGATCTACCCACAATTAAGGAAATTGTTGAACCAATAATGGGTAACTGTCGCCCTATAGGTATCAGTAAAGAATATTATAATAAACCTTGTGTGATTGGATATGCAATTAGACCTACAAGTGGAGCCATTTACATTAAGACAAAAAGATTGTATAAAGGATTGATAGTTAATCTTGGCGAGATGTATGATACTGATTTTAAATATGTACAACTTAGGTATGATGAAATAGTAAGTAACAAAATGATTACTCAAGACATATCTGATGAACATAAAGTTGGAATAATTGCAATGAAAGTTTAAGTGGGGTGATAAAATGACAAAAAAGGGATTTAATGTTGGACATTATGAGAAAAAAAGTGCATTAGATTCAAAAGTAAGTATCTTTATATTTACTAGAAATGCATTAATTAATAATGAAATGGTACATAAATATAAAGTAAGAATAACATTCTTTTCACCAAAGAAATTTGAAGCAGTAAAAGAAATGCTAAGTCCTAATTATTCATCAAAAGATTATTATGCTTGGGAGATGGAAGTATTTAAAGATGAAATTTTTCCTGAATTGCTAAGATTAAAAAATAAAGGATTTATTATTAATCAAGAAGCAGTATCAGAATTTTTATCGGAGATGGTATAAATGAAATTAGATAAAATGTTATATGCGAGTTATTTGATTATTGCTATATGGTTGTGGATATTGTATAGATCATTTAGTGAAGGCCACGTGGTTAATATCTGGACATATAGAGTTGTAATTATCCTACTGATTATTAATGTAATCAAGATGATAACTGATATTAAAATTGTAAGAATATCAAAGTTAATTGTTAATACACAAATTATGAAATATATTGAATTTGATAAATCATTGAACCTACCTAAAGAATGGAAATAAATAGTAAACTTTATATATTTAGGTAATTTTCTGACTAATATTCAGCTATTGTAATAATAGTATGAAGGAGGGTAAAGAACATGAGAAAAACAGAATGTATTGAGGCAATTGAAAGGTTGCCTTTGTTTGAATTAAAAGATGTGGCAATTGATGATAGTAATGTCGATGATACAGAAATTACGTGGGAAAAACAGCTGAAAGATAGAGCAGTTGTAGAAATAGGAAATAATGAATCTCTTGCATATGTATCAACAAGATATAAATTAGTACAATTTAAAGATGTACTTGGTCCTGTTGCAGAAGGTATTGATTCATTTAGTGCAAGATTGAATACCTTTAAAGGTGTATGTGTAATGGATGTGTTTCCTAATATGTCGGAATTTAGTAATGATGATGTGAAGTATGGGATTTCTGTTATTAATTCTGTTGATAAGAGTACATCAATAGTAATTAAATTTAATGTGAAAGTTAATGGACAACCACTTATATTTCCATCAAAATTAGCTGGATTTGTTAAGTCACATACTGGAAAAGGATTCGAGATTACACAAAACTACATTCAAGTGATTACTAAAGTGAAAGATGCTTGGGGAAACATAATTAAACATTTTCCTGAAATAGAGATTAATGATGAAGATACATTGAAGATGGTAGTTGAGAATTTTAAAATTAACAAAGATCATAAGGATAGAATAGAACTAAGGATGCAGATGAAACAGCCTTTGAATCTATGGGATGTAGTTGAAATTAGATTAAAAGAAATATCTAAAAGAAACTATAAATCAGAAGTTCATAAAAGTAAAGCATTAGAAAGACTAGGAAACGAAATCTTTAGTTATGCTATGGTTGCAGGGGTGTAAAGAATGGAAGATGAAAAAGTAATAGTTAAAGCACATGTGGGATTGACTTTTACATTTGAAGAGCAAGGTCATTTGACAATGAATGAAATAAGAAATAAAGTTAAAGATTTGTTGAAAGATACAGGTGGCACAATAAAAGACATTAAGGTGAAGATAGTTGAAAATGCTTAAATGTAAAAGAACAGATTTTAGATTTGGAGGGATTAACATGGAAAAGAAAACATGGAAAACAATAGCAATCATATTTGTCATATTGTTTTTCTTAGAAACAGTATTTGTCATTACATTAGCATCATACGGAATTAAAGAAATAGATAGAGAAACACAATGCACAGTAGAATGTGAAAATGATGATCAATGTACTAGTTATTTTTATGACACATACGATAGAACATGTGAATTATATGGTGTGACTAATCAAGGAACAACACATATAATTACTAAAATAATAGAATAGGAGGTAAAGAACAATGTTAAATGAAAAACTAAATACATTTGGAACAGGAGTTATCATTGGTGTACTTATCGGTGTAGCTTTTGTTGTAGGAATTGTTGCTCTTGCTATAGCATTTGTGTAAAATCGAGGTGATGATAATATGGGATTAATTTTTAATTTTTTTTTTTTTAAATTTGTAGAAGCATTTTTTGTAGGAGTATTACTTAGATTAATATTATCACTCCTATTTAGACAAAGACAAGTATCATTCTGGGGATTCTTTAATACAGGGTGGGTGTGTGGCTTAATATATACAGGTTTAACATATTACATAATTACGAAATATTACTGAAGGTGAAGAAAATGTCAGAACACATAGAGGAAGTTGTTACATTTCATATACAAAAATATGCAGAAGAATATAAAGTTATGAAAGCTGAAGAAGACACAAATTGTAATAGAACAAACCTTTCTATAGAAATCATGGGATATATAGAAAGAATATTTTCAGATCAAGAAAATAGAATTAAATACATGAATATGTATTATAATTTAAGAAGTTAAGAGGGTAAGATTTAAAGGTGAAAAACAATGGAATGTGAAGAATATGTTGCAATAATTATAACAATGATATTGGTTATAACAGCAGGAATAATGCTGATGAATAGAGTTAATTTAATGTTAGATTCAAAACCATATACTATACAAGATGTGTATGTATATTGTTGTGAAAATCCAGAAATAGAAATAACTATTAGAGGAGATAATTGTACTAATGTAATCAATAATATTTATGGAGGTAGATGTACGTGAGAATCAAAGAAAAGAATGGATTAGAAGTTGCAGGTGTAGCATTATATATTGGATATTTGTGTATATTTTTGCTAGTTATATCTGGCATAGTTCTGAAAATGAGAACACTTTCATGGGTGTTTACATTTATTGCAATGACATCTGTGGTTATTACATTCTATTTATCAAGTAGGGGGTATAAACAATGATAGACAAAGAACAAATGAATACACTTAAGTTTCTAGTAATAGGATCCTTTGTTATTGGAATTGGAGGAGTTATTGCTTCTATATTATTTAGGAGAGAAAATCCTGAAATTGCGAGTTGGATTAAAACAGGAGGATTCATAATAGCAATCCTTGTATTCTCTGGCGGTATATTTTGGACTATAGCTGGAAAGACATTATCAAAGAAGTTTACTGTTAAGAGATCACCACAACAAGTAGAAACAGATTACAAAAGGAAATTAGCTAATCAACAATTAGAATTAGAACAATTAAAGATGGAAACAGAATTAAATAGAGAAAGAGCTAAACAGAAACAAATGGATAATCAGATTGCATTACAAAAAGCTAAGATCAATCAACTTAATTCAAGTACAAAGAAAACAACAGGCGGTGGAAATGATGTATTAGGAAACCTTGGTGGGTTTCTAAGTATGAATCAACAGCCACAACAGCCACAACAACAGCAACCAGTTAGAAGGGTTAAGAAAAAGAAAAAGAAAGTTGTTAAACCACAGGTAACAAAGCAACCTAAGATGGATGACTTTTTTATTAAATTTTGAGGAGGGAAAGAAAATGACACATTTTGTTACAGTACACGCAGGGTATGATACAATAGATGAATTAGCTAAAATAACTGGAAATATAATATCGTTATCGGAAACTATAGCTATCATGATTCATACTAGTAAAGAAAAAGATATAATCAAATTACTTGAAGAATCTAAGTCTAGTAGACATCATAAAGAATTTACTGGAAAAGGTACAAAAACATTTAAAGTCTATAAAGAGATGAGAATGCAGCTTAATCATTTAAGATTAAAGCATAGTACATCTATGATTTTAGAAGTCTTGTTGAAAACATATAATAAAAAAAGCTTCAAAAAATTAAAACAGATTAAAGAAATGGGTAGGGTGTAACTTACTTATCCATTTTCTTCTTTCATTTTTCATTCCTAAAAACGATTTTCTTAATATTTAATTCTCTGATTAATACATTTCTTAACTTTCGATACTTATCTTTAGTAGGTAAAAATGTTAAATTGCCTACAGTCCAACCACGTTTTTTTCGTATCTCAACATCTTTCAATGGACAAAAATCCGGATCAATATATATTTTTTGTTTTTTCATCTTTATCCTATGTTTCTTATTGTATCTTTCGCAATCTTACCACCAATACTTACATAATTTAATGTGGTATCATATTTCACATGGCCCATTATATCTTTCAAAGCTTCGATAGTGCCACCTGCTAATAAAAAATTATCTGCAAATAAATGTCGTAAATAATGCGTGGACATACCAACTAAACCATAATATTCACCATATTTTTGTAATTCACGATTATAGTATCGTTTAACAGTTTCAAGCTTGTTAAATAGTTTAGTTTCATCGAAATATTCACACTTTGCGTCTAAAAAGAGATAACCATAGGGCTTATCAATAATACTTCTTAATATAGCTTCATATTTCTTGTGAAGAATTACTGTTCTACCCTTATTACCTTTAGTTTGTGATAAACCAGCACCAAGAGCAATATGGATTAAATCAGGATCCATTCCAAAATCAATATTTTCTGATCGCATAGTACACATTTCTAAAAATCGACAGCCAGTTTTAATTTGAATTAAAGCCATGTATTTGTATTTGTATGGTTTTAAGGGTAGTTTATTTATAATATCTTGCATAAGTTCTTTAGATATATGTTTAAATACTTTCTTACGTGGTTTACGCTTGACAGATTTAATCTCCTCATACAACCTCTTATGTCCAATAGATTCAAGTAGATACTTAAATGCATATTTATAATTATAACAATTCTTTGTCTTATTCTTTTCAGTAAGAAAAACATTTATATCATGAGAATTAAATTCCATTCCGTTACTTAATAAGAACAGCCTTATAACTTTTCGATATTTAATCTTGGATGAATGAGCTAGATTAGTACTTATAGTCATATATTCATCCATCTGATTTATTACTTCTTGTATCGTCTTTGTCATTTTTTTTTTCGCATTGGGTTAATTTCTTTAAAGCAATACATGCACCACAACATTGTTTAAATGGTGGACACCTATCATAAATTAATCGTTTATTTAAACTATTAATTTCTCTTATTAATTGAAAATATTTCTTTTTATAATTAATTTCGTCTACCATAGTACAGCAAGGAATAATATTAATCCTATAATTATTAAATAAATAAAAATTGTATTTATATCAACATGTAGCTCTTTATTATAAAAGGCAATTGGAATAAATCTGCAAAACGCTTTGGGATGTCGAAAACAAAATAATAAAGAATCATATAATGATCCTTCAGTCATATCCATTATGAAATCTTTCTTAGTGAAATCACCTGTATGTTTAAATTCATGTTTTAAGGTATCTTCACAAAATTTATCATACTTAACTAAGTTAGGATTAATAAATAAAATATCTTTTGATCTTGCAGCTATTAAATAATCAGACCATTCTATTTTTAATCCATGATCTTTTGCAACTTTAATGATTTCTATTTTTTTAACCATATTGATACGGACACACTTTATTACCTACTCTAAAGAAAAGATAACTAGACATTACATAAAAAAATAATTGTAAGACATTAATACCTTCTAAAGTACCTTTTTTATAAATCTTATCTTGAACAGCAATATACTTTTCTGGTTGTTCAATTCTTATAACTTCGTTTTGTTCAACCCAATCATCAAGTATAGGTCCTTTAACATCATCATAACTCTTAGCAAGTAATTGAATATTATTATATCCTAATTCAATCTTCATACCTACAAAGAATATTATCATGAAACAAAATAAGAATATGAAAATGTCATATAATTTGTAACCTTTACTTCTTGTTTTATATAATCCATTATATGATTTGATTACAACTTTCCAAGTAATAATAAATGCACCATAAAATACAATCAATAAACAGATGTAAGCTAATACACCGAAACGGGTTATAAAAGGATTAGTTTCAAAAACACCATAACCTCTTAAAAATAATAGTAGCGTTGTGCCTTCATCAAATAGGAAGCCTAATATCATAAAAAATATCCCTAGTATGAAAAACATTTTAACCTTTCTTCATTTTTGATACTTGTTTGATCGCAGACATAGCATCTGTTAAAGAAACCATATATTCTGCATCAGATTCACAAAGAAAACATTTTTTATCTTTCGGTGCTTCTTTATATATCCCTGAATCTAATGATTTTTGAAAGCCTTCTTTATCAGCAGTTCTACTTGCAACCTTTCTTTCAAGACAAGGTTTACATAAAGCCATCCCACCTTCCTTACGTAATTTCTTTAGTTCTTTTAATATCTTAAACATTCCCACCATCTTTATCAACCCCTAAATATTTAACCTTTCTCCAAATATTAACTAAAACAATATAACTAAATAATGTGAATAAAATTATGAATGCAGAAAACCAAGAACGGTTATAAATATAAAAACCACATAATAAACATAAACAAATACCAATGTATACTGATAACACAGGAAATACTTTATCAAATAATCTACCACCTACAGAATTACCTTCACCAATATAATCAGCTGCAGTATTAACTGCACTCATTCCAGCATTTTTTAATGCTAATTTCTTATCAGTAGATTTCTTTATGTCTATAGCTTTACCTGCGAATAATCTTATAGAAAACATCATGATCACATAAAAGATTAAGATCAACCAAACATATTTGTTCCTTGTGAGGGATGCTCCAATAATTAGACCTAATAAAAATGGGAGTGAACTTTTTATTGTTTGCCAAAATTGTATCTTTTTCATAAAACCGTTGCGTTTCGGATACCCATGTCTTTAGACGTGGGAGGAGAAACGCTTACCTCCATTACATTGTTTCCACATAACCTTTGCAGGTTAGTATATTTAATAG
>Ga0222701_1000571_pt1 | contig 12935 bp, 13 predicted proteins | sample AntAcemetage1502_FD_179825 | JGI IMG/M metagenome (GOLD analysis project Ga0222701, IMG submission 179825) | Saline water microbial communities from Ace Lake, Antarctica - #1502 | ecosystem: Environmental > Aquatic > Non-marine Saline and Alkaline > Saline | place: Antarctica: Ace Lake... | reverse complement strand
AAACAAACAAGCTGATGAACATACACCGAACAGCCGATCTTCACATTCATACCATAGCTTCAGATGGGACTTTTACTCCGCGCCAGGCACTGGAAGAGGCCCGGAGAGTTGAACTTACGGCAATTGCGATTACCGACCATGATTCGGTTGAATCGTTACCTTCGGTTATTTCACTGGCTCCGGAGTATGGAGTGGAAGTTATTCCCGGGATTGAGATTTCGGTTGAACTTGATAAGACTGAGATGCATCTGCTGGGATATTTTATTGATTATCGGGATAGTGCTCTTCTGGATCGTCTCTCCGAGTTGAGGAAGATCCGTACCAAGCGGGCGGAGGAGATGCTGCTGAAGCTTGAGGAGATGGGTTTCCCACTTGATATGGAGACTTTACTTCCCGGGCAGATGACGGGATCAATAGGACGTCTTCATATTGCTCATGGCCTGCTCCGGGCTGGATATATCAGCAGTATCCACGAAGCTTTTAGTAAATATATCGGCAACGATGGCCCTGCTTATGTCCCAAAGCTAAAACTGGATAAAGAGGAAGCCATGGAGATGATTCTCCACGCGGGCGGAGTTCCGGTATTAGCCCATCCGGGACAACTGGATCGGGATTATATGATTCCAGAGTTGATAGAGCTTGGTTTGGCCGGTCTGGAAGCATTCTATCCGAGCCATTCCAGATTTAAAACCAATCATTATGTTGAACTTGCCCGTCATTATAACATCCTGGCTACCGGCGGGTCTGATTGCCACGGTGCCAATAAAAAAAACATAATAATGGGAGAAGTCCGGGTTCCTTATCAGGTGGTACTGGACCTTAAGAATCAAAAGGCAGTTCGCAGTCATTTTGTGTCATAAGACATTAAATTAAGAATTATTTAAAAAAATCCACCACCGACACAGGGTCGGTGGTGGATAGAAAATAATTTCAAAGAGCTAAAGTGTTACGTTATTTGGAATTTAGTAATATCTATACGTTAGTATGAATAATTATAGTTTGCCCACTCAATATAATTGAGAATCCAAAAGTTTAAGACAGATGGCTAAAACACTAAAATTAGGTTTAGGCAAGACCCGTAATACCTTGAAGAAACGGCTCTCCCGCTGGCTGGGATGGTCCGGTAAGCTTGATGATGATTTTTGGGATGATTGGGAAGAGGCCCTGATTGAAGTAGATCTCGGTGTGGAGACAACCATTGAGCTGCTCGATACTGTTCGGGATGGGATCGGGAGCAAGAAAGAAGCGACACCGGCGATCGTTAAAGAAAGGCTGGGGAAAGAGTTGGTCTCTATCCTGGGAAGTAATGCCGGATCGTTACCAAAAAAATCTAAAGATAGGGGCAATCCCATTGTTATTATGGTGGTGGGAGTGAATGGAACCGGCAAGACCACTACTATAGCCAAACTGGCTAAAAAGTTATCGGCGGATGGCAGCCGGGTTATGCTGGCGGCTTGCGATACTTTTCGGGCCGCGGCCATTGAGCAGTTAGAGATCTGGGGGGAGAGGCTTGAAGCCGAAGTTATCAGTCAGCAATATGGAGGCGATCCCGCCGCGGTTGCCTTTGACGCGTTAAAGGCGGCAACCGCCCGGCAATGCGACTATCTAATTATAGATACCGCCGGCCGCCTCCACACCAGGACCACATTGATGGATGAATTGAGTAAGATTGTCAGAGTACTCCGGAAGATAGATCCCGGCGTGCCTGATGAGGTATATCTCTGCCTGGACGCGACCTTTGGTCGAAATGGGGTGGTCCAGGCCGCAAAATTCGCGGAGGTGCTTCCTCTGACCGGGGTATTGCTGACCAAGCTCGACGGCACCGCCCGGGGTGGAATTGTTGTCTCTATCCAGAAGGAGCTGGGGATCCCGGTTGTAGCTCTGGGAGTCGGAGAAGATGCCTCCGACCTGATAGAGTTCGATCCGGCCGCCTTTGTGGGAGGACTCCTGGGAGAAGATAGTTGACGGTTGACGGAGAAAAAATTTGAACATCGAACCAGCCTTCGCTAAAGCTATGGCGGGCAGGGCGTCGAACCAGCCTTCGCTAAAGCTACGGCGGGCACAGCGCTCAACTTCGAATGTCGAACAAAAAGCCCCAAAGGGGTAGCAGACACATAGGCCGGGGCGTTAGCCCTGGTATATTTTCTTTGACCAAAAGAGGCCGAGGTAGGGGGCAACAATTAGTGTAAATTAGTGTAATTAGTGGACAAAAATGCCGCCAAGCCAAGGCAAAACAATCAGAGTCCCCGCAAAATGACCTACAGTCATCGCGGGGTAAAAATCCGTGTACCCGCAAAACCGACAGTCCCGCGGTCCCGATGTTTATCGGGACTTTGCGGTGATGACCTTCGGTCATCGCGGGTTAAAAATCCGTGGACAAAAAAGTGGCTGAGGTAGGGGGATAATAGTCTTGTCTGTAATGGTCCTGCCATAAAAAAGGGGGGGAGGTAGGGGCTGAATCGTCTTGTCAAAAAGAGGCCGAGGCAGGGGTAATAGTTCTGTTAAAGCCAAGAACCGGAGATCATTATTTTGCGGACAGACAGCTATTATATGCAAAAAGCTCTTTCTCTGGCCGTAAGAGGCGGTCTCGCGGTTCGTCCAAATCCGCGGGTGGGTGCGGTTCTGGTCAAAAACGGTAAAATTATTGCTTCCGCCTACCATTCCCGCTATGGCGCCGCTCACGCGGAGGCGAAAGTTCTGAAAAAAGCCGGCCCGGCGGCTCGTGGTTCTACCCTCTATGTCAATCTGGAACCCTGTTCCAGTTACGGGAAAACACCTCCCTGTACGGACGCTATCATCTACTCCGGAGTCGGGAGAGTTGTCATCGGGTGCGGAGACTGCCACCCTCTCAACCGGAACCGGGCGGAGAAAATCCTCTCCCGGGCCGGGATCGTGGTAACCACGGGTATTCTAAAGGAAGAAGCTTTCGCGTTAAATCATGATTTCTTTGTCTGGGCGGAAGAGAGCCGCCCCTATACCACTCTGAAGCTGGCAATTTCCTTAGATGGCAAGATCGCGGATTCCCGGGGAAGGTCTAAGTGGATCAGCTCAAAGATCAGCCGGAGATATGTCCATTTTCTAAGGAGTCGCTCCGACGCGATACTAGTCGGATTGAAGACCGTTATCGCCGATGACCCGCTCCTGACCGTCAGGATGGGGTACAGCCATACCGGACTGAAGAGAGTGGTCCTGGACAGCGGGTGCGGTATTCCAGTCACTTCCCGGCTGATCCGCGGACGGAACGCGGAAAATACTATCCTGGCTACAACGAAAGCCGCGCCTCCGGAAAAGCTGAAAAAGGTAATCAGAACCGGAGCAACTGTTCTAAAAGTTCCCTCCCGGAAAGGAAGAGTGAGTTTAAAATTACTCTTTCGGAAGCTGGCCGGAGAGGGGATAATGAGATTGCTGGCGGAAGGCGGAGGAGAGACCGCCGCTTCTCTACTGGAGGAAGGACTGGTAGATGAACTCCATCTTTTTATCGCCCCGATCATTATCGGTGGGCGTGATGCCGTTCCCGCGGTGGGGGGAGAGGGAGTGAAGAGTATCAAAGAAGCTTATGGTTTGCGTGATATGAGAGTGGAACGATTGGGGGAGGATATACATGTTCAGGGGAGGTTGAAGACAGGATTTACAAACTGAACTTCCAACATCGAACGTCGAACATCGAACGTCAACTGAATATCCAATATTTAACCACCCTCCGCCAAGGCTACGGCGGGCGTGCAAGGAATATCCAATGAAAAAGGAAAGGCGACTCTCACCTTGGATATTCCTTGTTGACTGTTGGATATTCAAAAAGAATAAAAATAAGATTGCCGGTATAATTTTTTCGCAGGAAAAAATATTATGTTCACTGGACTCATCAAAGAGCTAGGGATTGTTGTAAATCGGGGCGACGGTAAACTTACAATCACTGCGGGAAGACTCGCTTCAACCTGCTGTATTGGGGAGAGTGTGGCCGTGAGCGGTGTCTGTCTGACTGTGGTTGATATCTCTCCTCCCCGGGTGACCATGGATGTGCTGGAAGAGACCATCGCGCGAACCAATCTGGGGTTATTAAAATCGGGGGATATGGTCAATCTGGAACCGGCCCTGAAAGTAGGCGGGGAACTGGGGGGTCATTTTGTCACCGGTCATGTTGACGGAGAGGGAAAGCTGATCTCCCGCCGCAGGAGTGGGAGGGATTGGATCTTCCGGATCGAGCTTCCAGAAGGCCTGGAGAAGTATATGGTGGAGAAAGGTTCCATCACAATAGAAGGGATAAGCCTGACGGTCGCGGAGGTAGTGGAAAATATTATAGTGGTCCACATTATCCCGCATACATTTTCTCATACCAATCTTAGAGAGAAGAGGGAAGGGGACACCCTGAATATAGAGGCCGATCTGCTGGGTAAATATGTGATCAGTTTTTTGGAGAAACGCGAAGCGCCGGCCAGTTCAATAGATAGATCACTTCTAAAAGAGGCGGGGTTTATATAGAGAAGGGAGAATAGGGAATGGGGAATAGAAGAGAAAGTTTAAAGTGCCTAAAGTGCGCTAAAGTGCCTAAAGTTGTTCGCTTTCGCCTGGCGTTTAAGATTCCAGGACTTGAGTGACTCTGTTTCGCGAAATTTGTGTAATTCGTAGTTTAAAAAGAGTCCTAGGTAGAGGGAAAAGATAGTTTATGGTTGTCAGCGCCCGAATTAAAAAACCCGAGATCACTTTTTGTTAGTTTTTAAATTCGCGTAGATTCGCAATATTCGCGGTTTAATAAGCCACTGAGCCGAGGTGAAACAATCAGAGTAATCCGTGTACCCGCAAAACCGACAGTCCCGCGGTCCCGATGTCTATCGGGACTTTGCGGCGATGACCTTCGGTCATCGCGGGTTAAAAATCTGTGGACAAAATAGTGTCCGATCCTGGGTCAGATCCAATCCCCTGGCCGTGCGCTATTTCGATGCCTTTCCGGAAGTTCTCACCGAAGAAACCATAACCTTCCGTCTCCCGATTACATTCACTCTTAATTAAAATCAACGTAACACTTTAGCTCTTTGAAATTATTTTCTATCCACCACCACCGACACAGGGTCGGTGGTGGATTTTTTCAAAGCACTAAAATGTTACAAAGCAGCGGCTTCGCCCCTGCTTTTTTAATCGGCAAATTAACCGATTGACAGACCCGGGGTTTTTAGATACAAGCTATTCCCTGAATATAGAAATATATTTTTTGGAAATAATAAAAGGGGGTGAATTTAAGTGCCTAAAGTTGTGTTGAAAGCAAACGAATCTGTGGATCGTGCTTTACGAAGACTGAAGAAAAAGATGGATAAGGAAGGGATTATCAAGCAGTTGAAGAAGCATCGCCACTACGAAAAACCAAGCGACCGGAAACGGAGAATAAGGAAGAGGTCCCGACCTCAGAACCTATAATCCAATCTGGAAAACCCCAAATGGCCCGCGTTATCCGTAGAAATAAGTATTTCCCACGGATAACGCGGGTTTTTTTCTATAATATTTCCATAACCTAAGGTAGAAATCTTAATTATTGCTATTACTGTTGGATTGAGATGATACGTTATTTTCAACATCTGTTAGTTTTAACATGCGTTCTCTCTAACGTTTTTACCGGTCTTTAACGACCTTCAACGTTTTTATATTTCAACGTCTGTATTTTTCAAAATCCGTATTGACAACTCCCCCGGTATGAACCATAATGACACCATTGTGAAACCATAAACAGTGGGGTTAATATGCCAAGCATAACTGTAAAAAACATTCCGGATCACGCGTATAAAATTCTCAAACAGGTGGCAACCACACACCACAGGAGTATTAATAGCGAGATTATCTGTTTAATAGAGAAAGCAACAATAAGTAAACAGTTTCATCCTGAGCACCACCTTGCGCTGGCCAGGCGGTCTAGAGAAACCACAAAAAAATTCCTTCTTACCGAGGCTATATTACAAAAAGCTAAAGAAGAAGGGCGCCCATGATCGTTGTAGATACTAACATTATAAGTTATTTTTATCTCAACTCTGAATATTCAACGATTGCCGAGCAAACATTTAATAAAGATCCTGTCTGGTTTGTCCCTCTATTATGGAGGAGCGAATTTAGAAATGTGCTGATCTCTTATATAAGGAAAAATATAATTACGTTACCCGACGCGATTGAAATATTCGAGTTTGCGGAAAAATTATTAAAAGAAAATGAATATGAAATAAATTATGCGCAAGTATTAACTCTGTCACACTCAAGTGGTTGTTCGGCATATGATTGCGAGTTTGTTAATTTAGCAAGAGATTTTGCCATTCCATTGGTAACTGAAGATAAAAAAATACTCACTAATTTTCCGAAAACAGCCATGTCCATGTCCCAATTTTTAAAATATAGGAAAAAATGTTAAATAAAGGTTACTAAGCAGAGGCGAAACAATTAGTATAATTAGTGTAAATTAATGGACAGAAAAGGGGCCGAGGTTGGGGGATAGGTCTAACTTATAAATAGAAAAATCATGAAAATAATAGTTATTGGCGGTGCAGGTTTTATCGGATCTAACGCGGCGGCAAGATATATTCGGAGAGGGGATGAAGTGATTGTTCTGGATGATCTTTCTCGCCAGGGAACTGAAATTAACCTCAGATGGCTTGAATCTGTCGGAAATTTTGAGTTTATCAAAGGAGATATCAGAGATAAAGATTTCCTCGATAATTTCTTTTTCAAAAAAAAAGAAATTAATGCGGTCTTACACCTGGCCGCCCAGGTAGCGGTGACAACTTCGGTCACGGATCCCCGGAATGATTTTGAGGTAAACGCGCTTGGTACTTTCAATGTACTGGAAGCAATCAAAAATTCCGGCCAGGATCCGATCTGCATCTTCTCCTCCACCAATAAAGTATATGGAAATCTGGATGACATAGATCTGATTGAGGGAGAAAAAGCTTATTCCTTTCGCGGAGATATTGACGGAGTTCGTGAAGATCAGCTCCTTGATTTTCACTCCCCCTACGGCTGTTCAAAAGGCGCTGCCGACCAGTATGTGAGAGATTATTCCCGGATGTATGGCCTGAGAACGGTTGTCCTCCGTCAATCCTGCATTTACGGCCCACGCCAATTCGGAATTGAAGATCAAGGTTGGGTCGCCTGGTTTATCATTGCCATCCTGCTTGGGAAACAGCTTACCATCTACGGCAACGGTAAACAGGTTCGCGACATCCTCTATATCGACGATCTCCTGGACAGTTATGATCAGGCAATAGAGAATATAGATGTTGCCCGAGGCCGGATCTACAACATCGGGGGCGGCCCGGAAAACCAGATCTCCCTCCTGAAGTTTCTCGATTTTCTCAGCGAAATAACAGGTAAAAAAATCTCCCCCGCCACTGCCACCACCCGCCCAGGCGACCAACCCATCTACGTCAGTGATATTACCAGAGCGGAGAAGGAACTGGGTTGGAAACCACAGACTAACTACAAGGATGGAATAACGAAATTATACGACTGGGTGCTGGAGAACAAACAGACCATAGAAACTGCTATAACCCCGGTAAACCGAGGGAACACAGACGAGTGAATATCATCATTCGCCTCGGCATGGGGGCAATTTAACAGACGATTGAATGTGATTGAAGGTGAAATTTAAAAACTTCAACTATCCGTAATCCTCAAGTTGGAGATGAGGTAGTAAATTATAATGGATTGGTGTAGTTAAAGCTAATGCGCCTGAGGTGGAAAGAAAGGAAAATTAAAGTTTAGTAAACACCAAAACGATAAACTTCATCCAACGATGCTGGTTAAATTCCTTAATTCACATCCCATCACATTCAATCGTCTGTTAAAAAGCCCCCCCCTGCTAGGATCGTCTGTGGTTTTTTTTCTTGATTTTTTGGGCAATAAATATATTATAATGCCCAAATATAAAGAAAATCGGGCATTATAAAATATTAAATGCCCGAAATGGTGGATTTTATGCTTCATGATATAATTACATCACAGAAAAAAGAGATCGAAAAACAACTGACAGAGCGCTATATTCCCCGTGATATATCGGTTGGGGATATCTCCGGCGATAAATTGGTCAGAGTGATCACCGGTCCCAGACGCGCCGGCAAATCTCTATTTGCCCTCCATCTTCTCCATCAGATAGGACCTTTCGGATATGTTAATTTCGATGACGAGCGACTGACTGGAGTTAAAGACTATGATGAGATACTCACCTCGGTTGATTCAGTATATGGTGAGTCTGAGTTTCTCCTCCTGGATGAAGTGCAGAATCTCCGGAAATGGGAGCTTTTTGTCAATCGTCTTCAGAGACGAGGATATCACCTTGTGATTACGGGGAGTAACGCGAACCTCCTCAGTTCCGAACTGGCCACTCATCTGACTGGTCGCCATATACCGCTTCTTCTATTTCCATTTTCTTTCCGCGAATATCTTCGGGTTTCCGGAGAGGACCGTACTGACGTGGAGAATAAAGCAGCGTTAAGAAAATATAGTGACCAGGGTGGTTTCCCGGAGCCGCTTATTTATGGGATTAATCGGTCGGAATATCTGGGGAACCTCGTCAACGCGGTTCTGTATAAGGATATAGTGAAACGCTTCAGGATCAGGGCCGTCCAGGGATTGGGAGATCTGGCCCGGTATCTATTTTCCAATATTGCCAGAGAGTATTCGTTCCGCACCCTGGCGAAAGTAACTAACTGTAAGAGTCATCATACGGTAGAGAAGTATCTGCGATTTTTGGAAGAGGCATTCCTATTTTTTTCGCTCCGACGGTTCTCTTTCAAAGTGAAAGAGCAGACATCTTCCAATAAAAAAATATACTGTATAGATAACGGGCTGGTGGAAGCCTCCGGATTTCGGGTAAGTCCGGACCGGGGAAGACTATATGAGAATCTTGTGGCAATTGAACTCCTCAAACTGGCGTCCCGGAATGGAACAGAAATCTTTTTCTGGAGATCCCCCCAGCAGGAAGAAGTAGATTTTGTGATTAAAAAAGGAACGGCGGTTGTTCAACTGATCCAGGTAAGCCTGAATATCTCCGATCCGGGAACGCAGAAAAGGGAAGTAAGAGCGTTGATTAAAGCCAGTATGGAGTTGCGGTGTGATGATCTGCTCCTTCTAACGGAGGACCTTGAAGAGGAGAAGACTATGGAATGGCTTGGAAATAAAAGAAACATCCATTTTAAACCCATCTGGAAATGGCTTGTAGTAGAAAAATAGTCGCCAAGCCAAAGCGAACCAAAAACAAAATCGTCTGCGTGCCCTCGGTTTACCGGGGTTAAAATTACCAGGGCCAAGAATGAACTGGATTGGAAGCCACAGACGAACTATAATGATGGGATAAGGAAATTATACGAATGGGTGGTCGAGAACAAACAAACAATAGAAAAAGTCATAACAGACGAGTAAATATCATAGCTTCCCCCTACCTCGCCCCCTTTTGTTAGCAGACGATTGCTCCCTTGACCCAAGTAGCCCGAATGGGCTATATTGAACGCAAAAGAGAAAGATGGGGGGAGATTGAGTATGAATCGAACAGCAACAGTCAGGGCAAGAATTGAGCCGCGTCTCAAGGCTGACGTGGATAAGTTGCTTCATCGTCTGGGGATAAGCACAACGGAGGCAATTACCTTATTTTATAATCAGATACGGCTTTGCCAAGGTGTCCCGTTTCCAGTGGAAGTGCCGAATGTATCCACTAGAAAGACCTTTGAATCGACTGATCGCGGCGAAGAACTGCATTCGTACAAAAGTGTTGACGAGATGTTTGAGGCACTTGATAAATGTTAAAACTTAAGACGACGACCCGATTTGAAAAGGACTACAAGAAAGCTTTCAAATCGGGGAGAGACATGGGGAGACTAAAGCGCACAATTAATTGGATTGCCAATGAGCAGCCTCTACCCCCCGAGATGCGCGATCATAAGTTGATAGGAAACTATAAGGGCAGGCGGGAATGCCATCTTGCCGGTGATTGGCTTCTGATACATAAGATCGCAAAAGATACCGTGATCTTTGAGCGTACGGGATCCCATTCCGAACTCCTGAAGGGATAAACGACAATCGTCTGTTAATAAAAGGGGCCGAGGCGGTGGAAGCAATAAAAAAGATCATCTGTTTAATCTGGAGGTAACATGGACAATTTAAGTGAATTAGAAGCAAAAAGTATCTTCATTATACGTGAAGCATATTATCAATTCAAAGATATCGCGGCCCTCTGGTCAATTGGGAAAGATTCAACCACTCTGGTGCATCTCTGTATGAAAGCATTCTACGGAGAACTTCCCTTCCCCCTGATGCATATCGATACCAGTTATAAGTTCCCGGAGATGTATGCCTTCCGGGATGAATACGCTCAGAAATGGGGAGTTAAGCTCATTGTAATCAGAAACGAAGAAGCAATCGCCAGTGGCATGGGTCCGAATGTAGGCGAAAAACTTGAATGCTGTACCCAGCTTAAGACCAACGCGCTCAAGATGGGTATCGCCAAATATGGCTTCAAGGCTCTTCTCCTCGGGATTCGCCGTGATGAACACGGAATTCGGGCCAAGGAGCGTTATTTTTCTCCCCGCAATAAGCAGTTTCAGTGGGATTATGAGAACCAGCCCCCGGAGCTCTGGGACCAGTATAAATCCAAGGCCGATGACGAGGAGCATATCCGGGTTCATCCTCTCCTGCACTGGACGGAACTGAATATCTGGGAGTATGTCAAGCGTGAGAATCTTCCGATTACCGATCTCTATTTCGCGAAGGACGGCAAAAGGTTCCGCAGCATCGGATGTGTCCCCTGTTGCGCCCCGGTTGACTCAGAAGCAGACACCATAGACAAAATAATCGAGGAGCTAAAGACCACCACCACCTCCGAACGCGCCGGCCGCGCCCAAGATAAAGAGTCGGTAACCACCATGCAAAAACTCCGGGCCCTGGGCTATATGTAACTACGAATTTCGCGAATTACGCGAATTACGAAAAACAAGTAAAAAGGTCTATTGGGATTAAGAATGAAAAGCAGGTTCAATGACGGTACTTATGAGATAATAGGAGCAGCGATCGAAGTACATAAAGTATTGGGCCCTGGTTTATTGGAAGCTGTATATCAAGAAGCTTTCGCTATTGAATTAAAGTTACGGAATATTCAATTTCAGCGTGAAGTTGATATTCCAGTAATATATAAAGATCAAAACACAAACAAAAATTATAGAGTTGATTTTATTTGTGGAAGCGATAAAGAAGGGAAGAAAATAGTTGAGCTAAAAGCCCTTAAAGAAATCTCGGATTGGGATAGAGCAGTAACATTGAATTATCTTAAACTAAGTTCACGTGAGATAGAGATTGCTCTGCTTATTAATTTTGGAGGTACTTCGCTACAACATGAAAGATTCGTTAACTTCAGAAAATAGTAACTTGAAGTTAACAAAGTTAGTAAAATTCGCGTAATTTGCGTAATTCGTAGTTAATATATTTTATTTCGCTAAATTCGTATCTTGGAGAGAAAAATGGATAATTTACGGTTTGTAATGGTGGGTCATGTGGACCACGGGAAATCTACTTTAATCGGGCGCCTTCTGTACGACACGGGTTCACTCCCCCCGGATAAACTGGAGGAGATAAAGATCGCGTCGGAAGAGCAGGGGAAGGATGTGGAGTTTGCTTATGTGATGGACCATCTGGAGGAAGAAAGGAGTCGGAATATCACCATCGATACCGCCCAGACCTTCTTCATGACACCGGAGCGGGAATATGTGATTATCGACGCTCCGGGCCATAAAGAGTTCCTGAAAAACATGATAACCGGAGCCTCCCAGGCCGAGGCCGCGGTCTTGATTGTTGACGCCGCCGAAGGAGTCCGGGAGCAGACCCAGCGCCACGCCTTCATGATAAATATGCTCGGTCTTGACCAGCTGATAGTGGTAGTAAACAAGATGGACTCAATAGATTTCTCCGAGGAAAAATTTATTGAGGTAAAGAAAAACATAGAAGAATTTCTCGCTAAAGTCAATCTTCGGCCCAACTATGTGATCCCAATCTCAGCCAAGAAAGGAGACAACGTCTCCAATCGCTCGGAAAAGATGGACTGGTACAAGGGAGTAACCTTTCTGGAGGCTTTGGCATCTTTTAATAATCTACCATCGGCTCTGGAAAAGCCGATGCGTTTCCCCGTCCAGCTGGTACATGAAATAGGGGGGAATAAGGTGGTAATGGGAAGGGTGGAAGCCGGGATACTTGAGAAGGGAAGAGAGATTATAATCCTCCCGGCTGGGAATAAGGCGTTGGTTGAGAATATTATGGAATATGAGCGAGAGGGGAAGAATTCTGCCGAAGCCGGAGAATCAACCGGTATTGTCCTTACTGGTGCTAAAGCTCCTGCTGAAAGAGGTGATGTTATAACCTATCCCGGAGAAGAACCTCCGGTAACCGATAGGTTTAAAGCCAGTGTCTTCTGGATGTCCCCGGTGCCGTTCAAGATCGAGGAGGGTATCCTTCTGCGTATAGCTACCGGAGAAGTTCCCTGCCAAGTAGAAGAGATAACGGAACGGATTAATTCATCCACCCTGGAAGTATTGGAAGAAAAAGCTTCGGTACTCAATGATACTGAGGCGGGAGAAGTAATAATCCGAACCACCAAGCCGGTGGTAGTGGAGTCATTCTACAAGACCAAGGAACTGGGCCGGTTCGTCCTGGTAAGAGGTAACGACGTAGTCGCCGGCGGCATCATCGCTCATGCGGTAGCCTAAATCTACAGATGGCATAACATCTCCCCACACTATATATTTACAGACGATTGTCTATTTAATAAAGGGGGATAGGGTGGGGGATCTAAGCAATAAAATAATCATCTGTCAAAAGGATATTGTTACATGAAAAGAGTATTAGTAATCGGTCTGGACGGCTTCCCATATACCCTTGCCAATCGTCTGATGGATGATGGCATCTTCCCTAACTTTAAATCCCTC
>Ga0222701_1000555_pt1 | contig 13158 bp, 6 predicted proteins | sample AntAcemetage1502_FD_179825 | JGI IMG/M metagenome (GOLD analysis project Ga0222701, IMG submission 179825) | Saline water microbial communities from Ace Lake, Antarctica - #1502 | ecosystem: Environmental > Aquatic > Non-marine Saline and Alkaline > Saline | place: Antarctica: Ace Lake... | reverse complement strand
TAGTGAAACACAAGAAAGATGGGATTTTCTTTTAAATTTCGGAAAAGTAAGAACCACACTCGAATATCAGGCGGATACGTATTTGCTTACTACACAATGGAATCAGAACTACCCTTATAATAAATTCTTACCGGAGATTGATGATGATAATGTTGTTGCAGGGTGCGTCAATATTGCTCTGGCACAAGTTATGAAATATCATAATTATCCATCCACCGGAACAGGGGTTGCGCGTTATGCATGGAACGACGAGGAACTCAAGACTATTCTCTACCGGACATATAATTGGGAGAATATGCCGGATGTGCTTGACGAAATGCAGCCGGAATATAAAATAGATGAAGTTGCGCTTTTAATAAAAGATCTGGGTATAGTAAATCAAACTGCTTTCGGTTTAGATGGCTCAGCTGCGAGTATTAACACAAGCGCACTGGTTGAAAACTTTGGATATTCGAACAGTATTACCAGCATGGATAATAATAATAATACTGATACTGCCTTATTTTTCAACACATTAAAAGCCGAAATTAATGCTGAAAGGCCTGTGCTGCTCTCATTCCCAGGCCATATGACTGTCGCGGACGGCTACAGCTCAAACGAAACAGGAAGAGAAATACATGTGAATATGGGATGGGGCGGGCATTATGACGATTATTATTTTCTTGAAGATAATGTAGTGCTTGGCGATGACTTTGATTTCAGCCCAGACTTGACAATTTATTACAATATTAAACCATGCAGCGGAGATGACTGCCTGGAATTGGATGATAATATTGACGAATCAGATATTATTAGAGGTAAGTTTGATTATGCAAAAGATAAGGATGAATACGAAGTTTATCTGAAAGGAAACACTACAATAAGCGGATACAGAGATTACTACGGGAATCAGGGATTGCATATAACAATATTCAATTCCAACCATACAATGATTGTTTCAAATGATGATAATATAGCCCAAAACTTTTTAGAAGACGGCGGTCTGTACACGATCGAAGTTTCTTTGTGTAATGGAACTTCTTGCTATACATATGATGAATACATCGATTATTCCGTCAATATCAGCACAGAGGATTTAACGGCGGATGAAAAGGCAACAATAGATAATGCCCTGGAAATTCAACCGGTAATCAATAACGATTTCAGAGATATCCTGTTAAATTCATCCGATCCTGAGACTTATAAAATCTTGATTGATGCAAGAGATGAGAACGGCGATCTGCTTGGTTTAAGTGTGAAAAACACGAATACCGATGCAGTAGAGGCTGTTTTAAGCGGGAATATACTTGAACTTACCCCTGTTTTGGGTGCATTAAATATAGCAGGCAAAATTACTGTTACCGCGGCTGCAAACAATAAAACAGCGCAAAAGTCCTTTGTGGTAATGGTCTCGGATGAAGATATATCTTTTGGGAAAGAGTTCATAGTAAGAGGAATTTTTGAGAATCAGGTAGATTTTAATACGCATAAGGTTATCCTGGATGGACCATGCACTATAACAGGGTATAGAAGTGGCTATGCTAATCAGGCGTTTTACAGCTCAGTAATAGATGAGTACGGAAATGAACTCGAGCCGCCTGTGGCGCCTGTGGATGGTGTCATAGAGCAGCAGTTTACGAAAGGGATATACCTTCTTGGCGCGGCGTTAAAGGAAGATCCAGATGGATCTGGCCATTACTATGATTATTATGATGAAAGCAATCATCAATACCGGTTGACTATATCCTGTCCTGAAGCAGACGACAGCCTGGAAAACATTGCATACATACTTGGAATAGATTTAGCTGGTATAAGCGGCATGGGTGATGTTGACGGAAATGGACAGCTTGATCTGGCCGATGCTGTCACGGCCATGCAGATATTATGCGGCGCAATCCCTGCAATTCCTGGTTCTTACATGAATGTGGACGTGAACAATGATGGCTTGATCGGATTAGCTGAAGCTGTTTATATCCTGCAATATCTCGCTGGATTAAGACTGCAATAATAAATGTAACTTTTCCCCTGTCATCATTTCAATTCGGCAACTTTCTGCATTACATAAATCGACTCTTCCAGGCCGATTTTTCTATCTCCGTTTACGTCGACGCCTCGTTGAATAAAATCGGCGCATATATCGGGCTTCATGTCCGCAGCAACCTGAAGGGCAAGGATAATGTCTTCGAGTCCAAGATTGTTGTTGCCTGACACATCCCCTGGTTCAAGAAATTCTGCAACCGCGGCATACGCATTAACCCTTCCTCCTAACACCAGTTTGTCCGATACTGATGAAATTTTATCCACTGTATTTAAAATTGCTGACCTAACAGCGGAATAACCAAGGTGAGGATTCTTTGAAAGTATCAGGCCGGCCACACCCGAAACATGAGGAGCTGCCATGGATGTGCCGCTCATATATCCAAAGGATGTATCGACAAGTTGGTTGATCACAGTCGCCTGTGGTTTATCCATCTCTCCCAGCGCAAGGCCGTGCTCCAGCGATATACATACCACCGGCGGCCAGTCCCCCGAGGTGCTGAGTGTCCAATTGTCGAATGAACTACTCGGATCATCCGGATCATCCGATACATTGTTATAGATGATTACCGCCGCCGCCCCTGCTGTTTGGGCATTGGAGACCTTCTCGGAGAAATCAATGGAACCTCTTTCGATAAGTGCGATATTGTCGCTGACCCCTGCCGGAAAATCACCGGAATCGCCATCCAGGCAGTTATAGAGGTTTCCGATAATTCCTTCTGCCTCTGTTGTTCCCGCAAAGGCCATACCGTAAGCTGTGTACTCAGTATCATTGACGATTGCCGACGCCTCTGTGTACGATGCTGCGGGTATCGTCGATTTAATTTCATAACCCGGCGCCATGACATCCACGCTGTTTTCTCCATAATTGGAACCTGAAGAGGAGGAGAAGCTTGCAAGGTAATCATTTTGATCGCTTGCGGCGACAGCAATTATGTTTTCCTGATTGTAACTCGCAGGATATTCAGGAATTTTATCGTTGTCGGTGCCAGCATTTCCGGCCGCGCAGACGGCGATGATGCCTGCATTCTGAAGCAGTGTAAGGGCTTCGTCCTCGTTATCTGCTCTGCCTCCGCCTCCAAAGCTGCAATTAACGATACGTGCCCCCTTGGCGATGGCGTAATGCATGGCTTCGATAATGTCCCAGTCCAGCATGGAATCGCTTTTATCGGCCTGAACCTTCAATACCATTATCTTCGCATTCCAGCAGACGCCGGCAATACCTATACCGTTGTTGCCCTCCGCCGCTATTATCCCCGCGACGTGTGTGCCGTGGTGATCATATATATCAAAAGGATCGGAATCGTTGTCCGCAAAATCCCTGCCATAAATGTCATCCACATAACCGTTGTCATCATCATCCACGCCCACCACACCTTCCAGCTCCGCCCTGTTCACCCATATATTATCCGCAAGATCCGGGTGGGAATAGTCCACGCCTGTGTCGATAACGGCAATAATGATATCGGGGTTCCCTGTTGTGATGTCCCAGGCCTCCGGAGCATCTATGTCCGCATCGGCTGTACCTGCTATGCCGGTTATATTCTGGCCGGTGTTGTGAAGTCCCCACTGGTCTCCAAAAAATTCATCGTTTGGAACGGTTGCATTTGCATATCTCAAGGCGTGTCTTTCTGCGAGTTCCACGATGCCGGATTCCATATAGGCCTTGATGGCATCTTGTTCGGAAAATCCTTTTTTCAGCTTTATTCTATGGAGCCTGATACGCCTGATGCTCTTTTTAACAATGCTTCCCATAGACTTATGCAAATCTGAAATCTGTTTTTCTGTTGCGTCTTTCTTGAACCTGACGAGAACCTCCCCCGGTTTGTAGAGGAGACGGCCCCTGCTGTCATACAGTCTTTCCCCCGGATCAGACTCTACTTTTTCATTGATACAGCGGGATTCCGGTATTTGCATGTTATCGCCGAGTAATGATTTGCCTGCAGGCGGTGCCTTATCCCCGTTACTCTTCCCCTTTGAATACGCGCCTACACTTATGATTCGGCAGGTCTTCTTCTCCGGGATGTACTGGTAAACAACGGCCCTGTTTTTACACAGCCTTTTCAGAATGTCTTCGAGTGGAAGGGCCTTTGCGTTTATAGTAACCCTTCCATTAATATCGTCGCTGATATCCAGCTCTATCCTCGCCTTTCTCGCTATCTCATGTAAAACAGAGCGAATCCCAGCATCCCTGACATCCATCGATACCAGCCCGCCGGTGACTTCAATTCCCAGGTCGGCATTTGCCGTTGCTTGCGAATTTCCAATGTTACCAGAAGCCGTGGAAATCGTAACGGAAACCGGACAGATATAAATAAGTATGAAGAAAACTGGGATAAGGAATTTTTTTCGCATCATATCGTCATGTAGCTGTCCAGATTAAATCTTTATTCTTGTGGTATGATTTTTGGTAAGACTTTTTTGATTTCAAAGACAAGGAGCGCTTTGCAAGGAACACCTTGGGGCCAAATCTTCATCCTTGAATCAGGGGGTCAACGGGGATTAAAAATCAGGAACTCCTGATTCAAGACCCACTCAAGAATAAAGATTTGACCCCAAGGCACATTAATTCGGAGGTTCACTTATCAGTTTTTCCGCTACACCTGCTCCGGTGCCGGAGAAAGCACCTGTGCCGTATTGTCCGGCGGTGGGACCAGTCATGTAAATGCTATGGCCAGCTACCGTTCCTGAACCATTAACTTCGGCAGCCCACTTGTTTGTATCCCATTTTTGCACATCAAAGTTCGCATTTATATTACACGTATCGCTTGCCCCGGTCAGCAGCACGCTTGTTCCTATAGCAGGATCGGAGGTATATGTTCCATTCACGTCTCCGGTTGCCCAGATCCTGGAAGGAGCGCCGTTAGAATAGGCAAAGAAGGTTACATCATTCATATTAACCGCAGTTAAATTACCGCCACTACCTGTAAGTGTAAGATCTGTTCTTCCCACCTCAATACATGGAATATTCAGTTGAGCGAGCTTTTCCTGCCCTGCCGTGGTGCCTGCCATGGCCAGGAAAGTCCTTGTGTCCATACCTGCCCACATGGCTGCTGTCTGCCATGTTGCGTTGTCGGGGTTGAAAGTGCCTTTGAGATCTGCTCCGCACACCCCTGTTACCACATCTTCCAGATTAACCCAGGCTCCGACCCCTTTGCCGGAGATCATATTGTCAGACCAGGATCCTGCGGCATCGGAGGAACTCAAGAAATAGCCACCTACTTTTAGTGTTTCGTTATCAAAAGAAGACCAGAATGGAAGGCGCCATTGGTCTAATGCGCCGGCATAAGTACCGCCTTGAATTGCTGATGTTACGGAGAAATACTGGCTATAAAGCTGACTGTTTAGACTTAGTGTATCGTTTGTCTTTAGGCCGACGTTTTTTGAATTCCAGTCTTTACAAACTATACTGCCGACAAACGAATTGCCATCAAAAAACTGCCCATAGGATTCTCCATAAACATAGTCAGGGTTATTTATTCTTATAAAACCACCATCATGAAGATAAAGATCAGATGCGTTAAAACCTGTCGCCTGCACTATTTCGAGAGGATAGATTCCTCCTGTCCCATCCCACGCCTCACCATCAGGATAGAGGGTTCCGTCAAAGCTTCCCTTGAGAAAGCCCATATTCCCCGACTCATCCAGATAAAGAGCTAACATTCCCCCTTCCAGTGTATTGTCTGCAAGGGTACGCCCATCCATATAGCCGTAATACGCGCCGTTTTGAGGATTGTCATCCTGGTTCCAGATGGTGCAACTGCCATCGTATGGATTGTAGCTCTTAATGCCCATGGAAAAGACCGACGGCAGCACCTCGTCATACCACCCATCATACTCGCCGATAAAACGGATATCAGCGCTGACGTCGGCAGAGGCTGTCCAGAGATCATCAAGACCGCCCATTGAACCGCCAAGCCAACCCCAATACCCTAAGTAGTAGGAAGGATCATCCTCTCTAGGAACGTCGATATCCAGAGTCGACCAGTATTCCAAGTTGTCCTCATATAAGTCGCCAGCCCATGTGCCCTCGCTGTAAGAGCGGTCTCCATTGTTATCCACCCATATTTCAGTGGTTCCATTGGGGCAATAATTAATATAGGTTTCGGTATTAGTAGATACCTCAACAGACCTTCCCGCATTAACTCCGGGCTCGTAGCTGTAATAATAGTAAAGATCGCCCTCGTCAGACGACCACCCGTAATACTCTTCTACCATTCTTGTCAGATTATCTCCGCCAAGGATTCCGTTGAACTTGAGAGCCTGGCTGCTCTCCCAGTACCCGGAGGAAACTGCCTGCCAGCCGCCACTGTTATCATAGGTGCCTGTCAAATTACCCGCAATCTGGCCATATTTTGCCAGGGAGAGAAATTGTCCGGAAAGATCGGTAATTATGCCGTCTGACAGGGTTCCGTTCATCTGATCAGTCATCCAGATTCCCATGTCGGGTTTCCAGGGGTCGGTGGTGTCATTACTCTCATGAACGCCAAACTCAGCATACCCGAGGGCCCTCGCGGACCATGTCAATGACGAGTCAGGATCATCGGCATAGTTGTCGCATCCAAAGGAAAGCCGGTATACTCCCCAGTCCTCCCCCTTTATGGAAAGTGTTTCCCCCCATCCTGATTCGCTGAAGAATTCGGCGTCGGCAGTGTCAAAACCTCCGGAGAGCCAGCCTGTAATCATTCCACTGTACAGATTTTCGCTGAGGTTATCAGGTGAGATTCCAATGTTCGTTGTCATTTCCACAGGATAAACAGTCCCTGATGCATCCCACATGTCGAGGTCTGGATAGACGGTTCCTGAGAATTCTCCTTTAAGGATGCCCGCATTTTCCGAATCATCAATATAAACAGCGTATATATTGCCCTGCATCCCATCAGTAATGCCGCTCAGATATCCGGCATAGCTTCCCCCTGTGGTAATGTCGCTGCTTTGAATCTCTAAACCGAATATGGAAGGTTTGATGTAATCTCCATCTGTTGTGGAAGGGTTGATGTACTCTCCATCTGTTGGTGTGTACATGCCCATAAGGGTTATGCCTGCGGGGTTCGAATCAGTGGAGCTCCACAGATCATCCGTTCCACCCATAACTCCGGAAAGTTCACCGCTGTCTGCAATGCAGAAAGAAGACCATGATCCATGCCATTGGCGTTCCCAGGTGCCCCCGTCATCCGGATGATCAGAGAAGAAAGCGGAATCATAGGTGCCGACAGTCCATGACCCTCTTTCAAAAGTTGGGAGAGCATTTTCTGTTATGTTGACATACGTGCCGTCGGGGAGATAGACCTCTCCCGATTCACTACCACTCTCATAATAGTCTTCCCATTTTTCGCCATACAGAAGAACGCCTGCATCGGAGACAAAATAGTCGTAATCATAATGCGCGTCATAATATGATCCATTCAATCTTCCAAAATCACCTTCATAAAGAGTGCCGCGAACGGTACTGTAAGTGTCTCCACTAAATGAGCTGCTGAAGGCAAGGGGCTCGCCGGTGAATGTGCCAACGCTTTCGCCTATCCACGTATCTGACGCGCTTTCTTCCGATGTATTAATGCCGTAAAATGGTCCTTCAATGGGACCGATATGTGTGTTGGTGAGAACTATTCCGGCAAGAGAGCCGGTTATTTCTCCTTCTTCTGTCCAGTCACCGTCCACGCCGGCAAACCAGTAGCCGTAGCCGATACTATTATTATTATTATCATCATCATCAAAGTCTATATTTCCGCCCACCATGGCCGACCAGGTGGTATTGCCTGAAGGTTTATCATTATACGTATTATTATATCCGAGCATCAATTTATAGATCCCAATCAATGAGCCGGGTCCTGTAGTTTCTGTGCCTTGGTCAGCAATATAATTAACATATCCGGGTTCATAACTACTCTGGCCCAGGACGGAACCGGTGTCGTCATAAAAGGTTCCTGACAGACTGGAAGTAATATTGCCTGAACCTGGGTAAGTGGAGCTATGATCAAAGTCTATTTGCGTGTCGGAAGGAGTCAGAGTACCTTCATTCTTCCACATTTCAAGATCTGGATAGTAGACTCCTGAAACACTGCCTCCTGTGGTATAACCTGCGACAACAAATTCGCTTTCTTTGTCTATTTTTACGCAGAGAGCAACAGCAGTCCCTTCTATGATGCCATTTTTCCAGATACCACCGGTAAAACCCGTGAATATTCCTGTTTCTTCTTCGGTTGAAGTATCAAAGGCATAAATCGGTACACTCCACAGGTAGTGCTCTTTTCCTGCATATCCATCTTCATAATAATATTCACCCATGGCCAAAAACTTGGCAGGACCATCCCACGGCGAGCTGAGGCTTCCGATAATGCCGTATTCCGCACCGGCAAAGCCCATATTGCCGTTATCGTTACAATAGAGAGTGTTACCTACTCCCCAACCACCGATAAAAACGAGTGGCTCCAAGGTATAAGTGCCGGAACCGACACTCTGATAAGATCCTTCGGCATCGTATACGCCACGGTAATTAAGATCGATACTGCCCAGGAATTCATAATCCATATAGGTCAGGTCACCACTGATACTCACATGGCCCGCCAGATCATCGGTTCCGGAAATCGAACCGAGCATATAGGAATCGGGATCGGAATCGTATTGACCATACGTGCCTGACCAGTTTGGGAGCTCTCCATCATTGCTGTAAGTGCCGCCACTGGTGGTTACGCTCCAGACACCGAGTTTGCCGCCACTTTCTATGGGAATTCCAACAAGTTCGCCATTGACCACATCTCCCAAAGGGCTGATTGAGCCTCCTATTGCTAAACTGCTAAAAACAGGAATGGGATAGCCTTCTGTACATGATCCACTCATACAACCCAGCGTCTCTAAATTATCATCCAGCGCGCCGGGGGTGATGGTTGTATTTCCAAGAATAGATGTCCTTGTTGCAGGTCCGCTTCCGGACAATGTTTGCGTATCTGAATCGTAAGTGCCGGAAAGACTATCGGTAATATAACCCGCGCCGCTTCCGGTCACATAAATACTGCTGGTCAGCCCTTCCCAGGTTCCGGAAACACCCGTCAAATAACCTGAAAACGCGCTTCCGTCACTCATACTGCCGCTGATTGGCCCGCTCCAGGGACCGCCCGGCATGGCATCGGCTGTGCCGGATACCTGGACAGTGCCTGTATTTGTCGTATCGCTTATGGAGCCGGAGAGTGTGCCCTCAGTAAGGAAAGAGAATGATGATGTTGACAGGGCGCTGCTCAAAGTTGTTGTGTCTTGAGGCTCCGGCGGAATGTAAGGTGGTGGTATCGGTGTCGGTGGTGGTGTTGGTGCCGGTGGTGGTGGTGGCTCCGATGCAGATCCTGGCTCCGGTGCAGATCCTGGCTCAGGCCCGGCCTCTCCCTCTTCTGAAGGGGCTGTATCATCTACAAGTTGTTCAATCTCAAGATCTGTGGCCGGCTTTATAACAGGGGGCTGGTCAGGACTTATAACTATCATGGCCTGGCCTGCTTTGATCATTTTCACCTCACCAGGCCTGCCTACACTATAACCATATCCTCTTCCTTCTTTGAATATTGCGCCGCTCATATTTGCCCGATGAAAGACAAAAAAGTTGGTGCCTCTGACGCCGCAAACTGCGGTCGGGGTATGGACCTCGTACCGGTTTTGCGTTTTACGTCCAAAAGTCCCTCCTGCCGCCTTTTTTACAATATTCTGTATCTTTCCTCTGAAGAGCTTCAGAATTCCTCTGGTCTGTTCTTTCTCTACTATATATTCATTAATTTCCACCCGGCTTTTCTCGGCAAAACGAAGGATGCTGCCATCTATAAGGGCGATCTCCGCTTTTGAATTGGTCTTGGTGCGGATAATGTCGCCTACATTTACATCATCTCCCTTGCGGGCCGGCACGGCCTTCATGCCGGGAGCGGTGATATCCACACTCCCCTTGATATAAGTAAATGTGCCGACAGGTTCTGACAGGGCAACCCCGGGAAACATAATCAACACAGTCAGAAAGGCCATGAAAAAGATTATAAGAGAAGTTATGCGCTTCATTTTAGTACCCTCCTTTATTGTTGGGTTGCTACACCTCTTAAAGCGATTGGAGTAATCCGTATAATCTGTGGATCAAAACCGGTATTCAACGCCGGCAGTGTAAAGATCCCGTTTATAGTCATATATGCCTATATTTGAATTTGCCCTGGTCTTTGAATATTGAACCACAAGATTTGCATGTTTAATAAACTCCCACGTAAATCCTATTGATCCGGTATAAACATCATCTTCCCTTTTTGTATTAAATGTTGCGTTAGTATACTTAAAGTCCTGCAGATACCCTTGTCCGCTCACCTGCAGGCTTACTTTATCAAATATTGGCATGGAAGTATTGAGTGAAATTTTGTGACCGTTGTTTTCCCAGTTTGCACCGTCAGTGTTCTGGTCAATAAATTCATATTTAAGATTTAAAAAGGCATTATTTTGAAATAGCCATATCCAGCTGATATATGTATCTAACCCCTCAGAATCTCTGTCGTCAACTGACGTCAACGGTGGCTTATATTCATCCACATTGTAAGCGGCAAAGAGTTCCAATATATTGTTTTGATTGAGAAGTATCCGACACAGCGGGCCCACACTGAAAGAATCCACATATTTTTTATAACTTGGGTCTCTAACCATGGTACTGCTGTAAACAGCGGCCAGATTCAGGGCAAATCTGCCAAAATTATACCCCGGATAAATAGAAATGCTGTTTCCGACAAAGTCGTGAGAATGGGTGTTTTTCTGGTGAAGACTGGAGATAAAGGCATACTGGGCGTTGAAAAGCCAGGGGCCTTTCAGGATTGGGACATAATTCACCCTGAAAGTGGTATTCATAACCCTGCTTTTTTCATTGGTTACACCCGGCGCCAGGGCTGACTCACTCGGCTTGAGCACCATATTGGTATCATACTGGCCAAAGAGGCCCAGTGTAAAACGAAAAGGTCTTTCAAGGAACATTCTATTTTCTACCAGATCCTGATATTGCCGGGCAAAACTGCCAAGATCTGACTGGGGATCAAAGAGCACAGCCGCCCGGAAACGATCTCTGGCCGCTTCCAGCTTTTTTCCTTCATGTAACAAATAGCTATCTGGAACTGGGCGGACTGGGCAAGGGCCTCGTCGAGAGACACTGCATTTTCAAATGATTTTATCGCCTCAAGATTCTTTCCCTCTTTTTGAAGAAGCAATCCTTTCAGAAAAGCTGTTCTGGCAGGGAAAATTTTCTCTTCTTCGGCCACTTCTATCCATTTTCTCGCCTCTTCGATCTTTCCCAGTTGCAGTGAAATATCTGCCAGTTCAATCACAGCCGTTTTAATTCTGGGGATCAGAGCAACTGCGTCCTGCAGATGTTTTAATGCTTTTGGGTAATCCATTACCTGCTTATAGGCAAGCCCTAAAAAGAAAGCAGCGGTGGAAGATCCCGGGTCTTGTCTGCGCGCCTCGATCAGGACATCGATGGCCTCTTCATAATTTTCCTGTTTATATTGTTCCAGACCTTGCTGGATAAGAGGCTCGACGTTTTGACAATTAGCACTGCCTGGTAAGAAAATTAAGATGACGACGATAAGGATAGCTGCAAAGAAACCTCTGGATATGGAATACATAAGCACGCCCCCTGATAGAGTTTCTATAATAACTTCAAACTAAAATCTCCGTTGAAATCTGACACTATTAGTCAAAAAAATCAAGTAATATCTTGAACCCCTGTCCGAGACCCCAAATGACATAACAATGCATGAGGGTGTACTAAGAGTACTCAGCGTGAAATAGTCAGAGGATTTACCATGACGCTGCACTTAATCTCTTTCAGCTGGTCGCTCATCAGATGAACATCATTGATTTTTATGCTTGTGGCATGATTTCCGGTAAGGCCTTTTTTGATTTCAAAGGTAAGTGTAAGAATCGGAAAATCTTTTCCTTTAATCCCCCTGGCACCTGCCATAACCACAATCAATTTGCCGGGATTTTTGTCATTAATGATATGCATCAGGGAATTACTCTCTTTTGTCTTAGAGCCATTTTTGAAGATAAGGATTTTGCAGTCATATTCCATGACCAGTTTTACGCCTGCCAGATTATCGACATGATCGATCATGACAGGAACTTCAACAGACTGGCCGGGCTCTCCTTTGATTGCCGGGATGTAAATCTTAGTTGCGAATACGGGAGAAACCCATAAGATTGTGGCAGTTACACAAATAATCAGGCAGACATGTTTTGTCAAAATTGGATTCATTTAATTCATCCTTAGTCCCTTAGTCGTAAAATTCGTGCAAAATTGGCAAAAGAATTGTAACTGCTCAGCCTGACTACGTGAGTGGTTACCTTTAAAGTCGAATTAACCTCCGTTATTCATTTACTATCTGATCCTGGAAATCAATATATTTATCGTAGGTTCTGACGGAACTGAGGAAAGGCTCAAAGACCAGGGTAAAGCGCCGGTCCTTCTGCGCAAGGTGCACGACAGCTGGATTCATGTAATCCTTTCTGGAAAATCTGATCAGGGTCTCTCCGTCTGTGACTTTTTCTTTTCCGAAGCGGCAAACATCCAGTATATTCACATCTTCCGGGAGTTTGAAGGCGCGTTTTCTCATCTCGTCCTTTGCTTCCGGTGTCATATCGGCGCTATGTGTCCAGACAAGATTGCTGTCCAGATCCAGGCGGAGGATATAATCGACCTGGTTGCGTACCGCATCGCTTCTCAGTTCCCTTGCCATACCGGTCAGGCGGTTTACTGCCGTTTTCAACCCGTCGCTGAGCATTGTATCACGCACCTTCGGGACAGCGATGGAGAGCATCAGTCCGATGAGAAACACGACCACACTGAGTTCGATCAGGGTAAAACCTTTGTGACTACTCAGGTTGTTAGGTTCAAGGTTCACAGTTCACAGTTCACAGTTCATGGTTTATTATTCGATATCCCAGCTCGTTATATCGCTGTTTTTCCCTTCGCCGTCAGGCTCTCCATCCGCGCCGTAGGAGATAAGGTCGAAGTCGTTATGCATTCCGGGGCAGAGATAAATATATTCATTGCCCCATGGGTCTTTTGGCACTTTCCCCTTTTCCAGATATCCGCCTTCTCTCCATTTTCCGGGTAGATTTCCTACTTCCGGAGGCTCTGTC
>Ga0222701_1000549_pt1 | contig 13363 bp, 17 predicted proteins | sample AntAcemetage1502_FD_179825 | JGI IMG/M metagenome (GOLD analysis project Ga0222701, IMG submission 179825) | Saline water microbial communities from Ace Lake, Antarctica - #1502 | ecosystem: Environmental > Aquatic > Non-marine Saline and Alkaline > Saline | place: Antarctica: Ace Lake... | reverse complement strand
AGAAGTATGTTTTTTCTACCTATTTTATCGGAAATTGGACCAGCTAAAAAAGTTCCGATTGCACCTGAAAATTGTAGTACAGCTAAGGAAATTCCTGCCAGCCATAAAGTATTTCCTTGTTTTACTAAAAAGGTAGGTAGATAAAGCGTAAGCGATAATTTCATAGCTGCTCTGAATATTGTGATCCCAGAAATAATTATAAAAAATGGAATTAATCTTTTAAAAGTATCTTTTGCTCCTATCTTTTTTTTCCTTTTTTGAAAGTCTTTATTTATACTTATATTTCTTAGTTTAAAATACAAAATGACTGATGCAATTATTCCTAAAGGCATCACTCGCCATGAACCTTCTAAGCCCCACCATGAAATTGCAGCTGTTATAAGTAGTGGACCAAGAGTTCGAGCAAGTTCTCCCCCCAACATGTAATAGCTCATGCCCTTTCCAGTTTGTTCTGCTGAAACATGTTTTATCATTACAGGAGATGGAACATGAAAGAGTGTGTTGCTAATACCTGCTACCAATAATAAAATTAGAACGACAGGAAAACTAGGTGCAACACCTAACAAACTCATAGCAATGCCTGTGATAGCAGGAGTAACAATAATAAAATATCTTACGCAGATCCGATCTGCGATCAAGCCAACAAAGGGATTAAAGAGAGAAGGGAGCTTCCTGGTTATATCCATTAGCCCTGCCATTGAAAGTGAAATTCCAAACTTTGAAATAAGCAGAGGAAGAATAGGAGCTAAAAATGCAGAATAAATATCATGTGAGAGATGCGCAAAAGAGACAGTTAGTACATTTCCAAATTGAAATTTCTTCTTATCTTTCATACTCGATTACAATCCCAACAATAACCCAATCACGCCAACTATTGTACCGAAAATGAGATTTACTGTTTTCACAGCAATAAATCCTCTTTTAGATTCCGCCAGCATTGGTAACATGCCATGTCCGTCCTGAACAATAGAACTTGCTAATAAAATACTGAATGGAATAGCCCCTGATGCAAATAATGTTACAAATACAAGATGCGGTCCAGATTCTGGTACTATACCAATAATTAGTGCAACAACTAAAACAGCAAACATGTTATCAGCTATCCAGTTATTAATATCAATAAATTGCAGTAGGAAATTTACTACAAGTAATGTTCCAAACGACCAAAGAAAAATCTTTGGAATATGAACTTTGACAATATGATTCCAGAGGTGTTCTTTCAGGAAATGTTCGGGAACAGTAACAACAATAAAGAAGGCAACTAGAGCTGTTACAATAATCGTTATTCTTATCCAGTTCCATTCCTCTTCTCCAATCATACCTAAGATAGTTCCCAATAGAAAAATTGAGATAATAATTATTATTAGAATTCTTGGGACAGATGTTATAACAAAATTGGCAAATAGATTTTTACGTGGAATACAATCACATTTTTCTTCTTCGTGTAAGGGTAATTCATTCTTAGAAAATTTAGTTTCAAAGTATTTTTTGGGAACAATTTTATCTGTTATGATTCCCGCAATAATGCTAATTACAAAAACTATGCCAATTAGTAGAACTGCTTTTTGCGGAAACATTGCCAGCATCACAAAAGCTTCGTCTCCGCTGGTTGCGATCATAGCAGTTACAACCGCTCCAAATGATATGATACGGTGAGAAAACAATGTAACTGCTGTAAAAGCTCCCAAACATCCGGGAATAGCTCCCAAAATAGCAGCAAAAAAATATTGTTTCCATTTGGATTTGGCGAGATTTTGATGCCATAATCCTCTGGTTTGAACATTAATATATTCAATAATAAGCATCATCACAAACACAAAACCTGTGATCATTAATGCGTGCTTTAAAACTTCAAATAATATTTTCATTTTTCCTTGATCTCAAATACATTTCCTGTCTTATCTTCAATAAAGACAAGGTCATGTTTTTTTCTGGGGATTATTGTGCAAGTGTAATGATCCTCTTTTGCTTTTTTTATCAATTTACTTCGAGAATATACATTTACACAAATATGATTATACTGTTTGAGAACTGAATTTTCATTAATAAATATTTCGAGGATTAGATTATCTTTTTGCATTAAGAATACATTTGTTTCTTTATTAATTTGGAAGATCTGCTTAGAAAGATCACTGTTGATCGTGAATTGTTTTACCAGCTTCATTTCTAACATCTCCTGGTAAAAAGTGTTTATTTCAGAAGGGTCACTAATGGATATACCAATGTGATTTAACATATTAAATTCCTTTTAAAATAATGTCGTTTTCTTTTACACCAAGGTTATTGGCGATAACAGGACACTTAGCTTTTAACAGGAAAAAGATGGATCTATTCACACCGGATAATCCTTCATAATTTCCCTGTCCTTTACTGATGACCATATCAGCATTATTGAATATTTCAATGAATTCATTGCTGCAAAGATCAAGAATTGTGCCAGGTGCAATTGATCCTGATGAAATTACTTTTGCAACTTTATCAATTCCAATTTGCTTAGCTTCTTTAAAAGTAATGTCATTAATTACCGGAATTTCCCGGACAGCAAATGTAACTGGTTTTCCTAATTTTTCTATCAATATCTTATCAAAAACAGCCTCTCCTGCATTATCACCGATATAGAGAATTTCTTTTGCAGTTTCTAGTTCCTGCTTGAAAAGTTCATAATCGAAGACCGCAAATTCCTGATGTAGAATGGTTTCAATATCTTCCACAATATTAAATTCTTTATCAATTCCCAAATCAATAACATTTCCAGCAACTGCAAGTCTGATAGCTGTTAACAAACTGTCATTAGATTCTTTAACTACAAATTTCAATTCCGGATAAAGCTGCATTGCATGTTTAATATTTTTTTCTTTAATTTTTTTGTATGGATCAAAATTATTTGTGATCTCGCTTACTTTTTTATATATTATAGCCCCTGTTTCGGGTGGAGTATTTTCCAAAGGGATCTTTTCAATCAATTTTCCAACTTCATCCAGCAATTTCTTAATTTTCTTTTCATTATTTGTGGCAATTCGCCCAGCTCGTAAGGCTTGATTCATAAAACAGGGTAGACAATCAAGATAAGTTTTCATTCGTTTCTCCGAAAATTGCTATTCTTTTTTGGCCTATTTTTAGAAATTTTCTTGTTCCGCCATCATTATCTATAATTTTTAAAACTCTTTGATCGAATTTATCAAAAGTAGAACCAAAAATCATTTTAATATTTCGATATTGAAGAATTTCTTCAGCCATAATTGAGGAAGGACCCAACATAAAAATATCGCAATTATCGTTTATTTCGTTAATTATTTCCAAAAATGTTAGATTAAAGATCGAAGTTGAAGTTAAAATAACAGCATCTGTTTTCTGAAGAATTTGCTTTTGTTTGGACATTATCGTGAGGATATTATCGGATTTTCTATAATCAAATACTTTTAGTGGAATGTTGTTTCTCTGGAATATTTCAACAATTGGTTTAAAAAGTCCGATCATTGTTATATTGTTAAATTTGTGAAAATTAATTGTTTCAAAGATGTCACCGATTTTGTATTCAACCGAATAATTTAGGAGAGCCGTAAAATAGGCATTCAGAACGATACGATGAGAAAAATCTTTCAAATCCAAATCTGGATAATGGGATTTTTTCGTATTTACAGAATATCCCAAATTTGCACATACTCCTATGTTCCCATTCGTGAGCATCACAGCTGTGTATTTTATTCCAGTTACGATTTTATTGATATTTTCAATTTCGAAGCCATAATTTTCTAATAACAATTCTAAAGGTTCTTTCATATCTTCTTCACTGATTAATTTTAAAAAACAATCCTCTTTCTTGTTTGTCTGATATAATTTTTCCGCTGTCGATCAGTTCGCTCAAATATTTATTCAATTCATTCAAATGAATATCCAGAATTTCAGTTAGATCTTTATCAGTACATGGCCTTCTCTTAATGGTTTCAAAAATTTGTTCTTCAATATTTTTATTGAAACTTTGTATTTGTTTTCTTGTCTCAGCTTTAGCAATTATTTCTACAGGGAGTGGTACAAAGAATTCTTTTATTTTCAGCAGACCTTCCTGATTAACAGCTTTGATAAAATCTTCTGTTCCCGGTCTGTCCAGAGTATTTAATTGGATTAGATCAGGCTGTATTTTAGTAGCAATTTTTTTTAGTAAGATCAACTCTTCTTGTGAATCGTTTATTTGCGGTACAAAGAAAATTTCCAGAAATATTTTTCCTTCAAATTCTTTTCTTAGTAGAATTAGACCTTCAATTATTTTATCAATATTTAGTTTTTTATTTGGTCTGTTTATTTTCATGAAAGTTAATTTTGAAACAGCATCAAGAGATGGGAGCAGTACATCGGCTCTAATAACTTCATTGCGAACTTCTTTATCCCAAAAGAGCGTTCCATTAGTTATTACTGCAACTTTATATTCCTGATAGTTGTCTTTTATGAAATCGATTACTTTTCCTAAACCACTGTTAAGAGTCGGTTCTCCCTGACCCGAAAAAGTAACGAAATCAAGTTCTGGTTTTTGATCGAGATAATCTTTTAACTCTTTGAGCACTTCATTTATCGGAATATATTCTTTTCTTTCAATAGTCAGATTTGTGGTTCTACCGACTTCACAATATACACAATTTAAACTGCAAACTTTTAGCGGGACCAAATCAACGCCGAGTGATATTCCCAATCTGCGGGAGGGAACAGGCCCAAATAAATATTTCATTTTATATCCTCATATTTTTTTTTACAAGTTTTCATCTATTTCTCCATTTGGCAGCATGTTGTCGGGATGATAGATTCCATTTTCTTCTTTTTGAAAATGAATACAATTCAGCCAATCTCCATGGCAATATTTTTCTACCCATTTTTTATTTAATTTCCCCTTTTCAAAATAAAATTTCATTAGGCAACAACAATACCACATGCATTCTTTTTTATCCATAATATTTCTCAATATGTTATGCTTTTGTCAGAATTTCCACACCATTATCTAAGATTAAAATTGTATGTTCAAATTGTGAGCTTAAACTGCCATCAGCAGTTGTAACAGTCCAACCATCTTTTTGTGAAGTTTTCACCTGATATGAATTTCCCATATTTATCATCGGTTCAATAGTGAATATCATTCCTTTACGAAGGCGAATTTTGTTATCTAAAGTAAAATGATGGAAGACGTGTGGTTCTTCGTGAAATTCTTGTCCAATACCATGACCGCAATAATCACGAACAATAGAATAGCCAAATTTATTAATATATTTCTCAATAGTTTTACCAACTTCATATAAATACTTTCCAGGTTTTACTGCTTCGATTCCTCGGTACATTGCACTTTCTGTTCGTTTCACGAAATTTTTTATTTGATCATTTACATTACCGATTATAAATGTACGGGATGTATCACCGTGAAAACTATTTAAAATTACAGTTATATCTATATTTACAATATCACCACTTTTTAGAATATCTTTTTCCGAAGGTATTCCATGACACACAACATTATTGATCGAAGTGCAGATACTTTTTGGGAATCCGTTGTAGTTTAACGGAGCCGAAACAGCTCCGTATTTTTGTGTAAATTCCTCACAAAGGTCATTCAGATAAAGTGTAGAAACGCCTTCTTTTACAAAGGGTTCAATATAATTCAATAATTGTGCAGCTAATTTTCCTGCTTTTCTCATTTTTCCAATTTCAGTTAAATTTTTAATTCTAATCATTTTGATCTCAATATTATTTTCATAAGAATATTTCAGGGATTTGTGGTTCTTGGCATTTTTCGAATAAATTTTTGGAAAATCCGATAATTCTTTCATCATTGATTATCAGGGCATTTTGCGGACATACTTTTACGCATGCGTTACAATAAATACAGAGGTTTTCATCAATATCTATTTTGTCTTTAACTATTGAGATCGCATTTACCGGACAAACTTTTTGACACATTCCACAAAAATCACAAAGATCCATATCAATTTCAGGTTTTACGTTTAGCTTTTTGGAACGTTCTTTATACGGGAAATTACCGGGAACCTGAATTTCTTCCTGCTCTTCAAATTTGGTTATAATCTGCCTTCCAAAATCTTTGGCAATATCCAAATCTTCTAAATTTGGTCTTCCTTTGGCAATCGGGTATTTTGAACTGCTGAACGAGTGAACTCCGATAAAAGCTGCTGCTGCTATTGGGAAAAATCCAAGTTCGGTTGAGAGTTCTTTCAATTCCAAGAGAGCATCACCATAATGTCTGTTTCCATACACAACCACCAAAACAGCTTTGGTTTTATTTGCCTTAAAGTTTTTCAACCTGTTAATTATTGTGAATGGGATTCTACTTGAATGAACGGGAGCTCCAATTATCACAATCTCATTATCTGTAAAATTTTGTTTTTTAATGTTATCTTTTTTGATCAGATTAATCTGCTTTACTGTGCTGAAATTCATCCCATCTGCAATTGCATTTAACACTTTTTTTGTTGTACCGGTGGGAGAAAAATAGATTAAATTTAATTTTCCAAGAATCATTTTAATTCCTTTAATTCTTTAAGTTTACTGAAATTTTCAACAGATCTATCAATAAATTCATTATGATAAAGCAATGATGCAGGATGAGATAAGGGAAATATTTTATAATTTTCTGCAATAAATATTTTCCCAATCAATTCAGGAAATTCTTTTTTGGAAAATTTTTCAAATCCATTTCTCTCAAACATATATTTGGTAGCATAATAACCAAGAGGTACTATTATTTTCGGAGCAATTTCAGAAATTTCCATATCCAAATATTTGGAACACGCTTTTATCTCTCTTTGTTTTGGTCTTCTATTTTGCGGAAGATTACATTTTATCAAATTTGTCATATAAATCTCTTCTTTTGAAATTTGAGATTGCTTTAACAATTTATCAAGCATTTTCCCGGAAGGCCCAATGAACATTTTATTTTCTATATCTTCCAATTCTCCTGGAGCTTGGGCTATCAGCATTATATTGGCATTTTTATCACCTTCACCTGCCAAAGCACTCAGGCGGGTTTTATATAATTCGCAAAGTTTACAATTTTGAAGTTCATTTTTAGAATACATTTTAAAACTCAAATATCTCTCCTATTCCGCCCTCGATGTATTTTTCCGGATAGAGAGATTTTATCTTCTCTTTGTATTTCGTGCAATGAGCAGGGCAAATTTTCTCGATATTTTCCAAAATTTCAAATTCGTTAAATCCGTGTAAACCACCAATAATTGCATAAATATTTCCGAATTTAGAAATCGAATCAATAATTTTTCCGATTCCCGGATGTCCGCATCCGATTATCAAAACTAGTCCTCTCTCCGTTTTAATTGCTAAAGATTGCTCTCTTTTATCCAACTCACCTGTAAGAAAAATATTTTTGTAGATTTGGGTTGGTTTGTCATAATATTTCACTTCGTTATTATAACGAATTCCACGGAAAGAAACAGGTATGTGAACAACTGCTTTCTGATTCAAATTTAAAAATGTTGAAAGTCCACCGATATGATCGAAATCGGGATGTGAGATCACAATATCATCAATAATTTCAGGATAGATATCCAAATTTATTAAGTTTTCAAGCAGAATTTTCCCGTTTCCACCGGTATCAAAGAGGATGTTTCTTCCTTCTGTTTCGATGAAACAAGACCAGCCCCAATCTGCGACCAAATTAGGTTTAAGTGTTGTATTGTCATAAACAATTGTAATTTTCATATTAATTTACCTCAAGGGATTCTAATAAGCTAGACATTATTTCAGTTGCTTTTCCTTTTAGAAAAACATCGGTTATTGTGTTTGTATAATTCGACGGTTTGATGTTTACTTCGATGGTCTTTGCACCATTCCTTTTTGCTTCATACGGAATTAAAGAAGCAGGCATAATTTCTCCTGTTGTTCCAATTAAAATGAATACATCTGCTCTTTCTACTTCGGCAAAAGATTCAGTTCTTGCCGGCTCCGGGATCGGTTCACCAAAGAAGACAAAATCAGGTTTAAGAACGGTTCCGCATTTTTCACATTTCGGAGGTAAATGGGAAAGATCTATACTGATTGCAGAATAGCTTTCGCCACAAGTTGAACAGAGCAGATTTTGAGAAGTACCGTGAAATTCATATACTTCTTTACTCCCTGCTTCTTGATGAAGGTTATCAATATTTTGTGTAATAACAGAATTTATATACCCAGAGTTCTCCATTTCAGCAAGAGCTATGTGAGCAGCATTTGGTTTGGCTTTCCCAAAAAAATCATAGAAAATTTCCTTGATCAGTTTCCAAGATTTAAGAGGATTTTGATGGAAATAATTAATATCTAAAAATATCGGATCGAATTTGCTCCACAATCCATTTTCACCGCGAAATGGCGGGATACCACTTTCTACAGAAATACCTGCTCCCGTAAATGCTGTGATGTGCTTAGCATTCCTAATAATTTCAGCAGCTTCTTTAATCATTTAAAATTCCTTGAAAACCCTTGCTAATGATCTTCCTGGAGCCTGCACATCCAAATCCAGAAAATAACCGAACGGAGTCTGTGAAACCTCATATCCCGAATTCTTCAATCTTTGTTCAGCTCGATCAAACATCTCTTTGGTTATTCCTCCCTCTGCTTTGCTGGTGGATAAATGGGCAAAAGAGTGCAAAACAATATTAGTTGTTTCATTTTTCTTCGCTGCCCATTTCAGGTTTTTAATCATTTTAGTTTCTGCTTTGGAAATATCTTCTTCGTCTTTTTGCTCAACTTGAATAAAGCCAACCAAGGCATTTTCTATCTGTTTTTCTTCTTCATATTTTTCAACGGATTCCAGGTTCTTAATATTGGTTTTATAAGCAAATTTTTCTGAATAGATCATCAACAGTTTCATTTGTTATCCCTCTTTTTTGCTTTTAATAAACGAATATGTTTTCCTAAAAATAATTTTTCATGGAATTCGTTGAAACTAAATTCTGATAATATTTGTTTCCAATCGCGTTCCACATATTCAAAAGCATATTTGCATTCAATTATTTTGAAAGGAATTCTGAAATAGAATGGTGTTTTATCAGTAATAAATTCATTGAAATCAAGGATAATAAATTCACCATTTTTTTTTAATGCATTGAAGGCATTTCGGATAATATTTTTTTGTATCTCAAAAGGAAAGCCGTGAAATACAAATGAAATAAAAACTTTGTTATATTTTTCTTCAAACTCAAAAGGTTGATCAATGCGTTGATTTATGATATTGATATTTTTATAATTCTTTGTTTTGCTCTTAAATTGATTTATCATTAACTCAGAAATTTCCAATCCTCTAATTTCACCTTTTCCAGAAAGATATTTATTCATTAAAAGTGCATTTCTTCCAGTTCCAGCACCAAAATCAAGAATCTGATCATCCGGTAGAATTCCCATCTTCTTAATCGCTTTCTTTATAAATAGGCTATAACCACCAAATGTCATAATATTCATTGTATAATCATAAAATTTTGCGGTAAAGCCTTGAATTTCAACGCCTGAGTCTGGATAGAATTTGTTCATATTTAACCTATTTTTTTGCTTAACCTTGAAAAGGCTTCTTTCGAGACATCTTCTTGCTTAGCACTTTCAAGATTTCTTTCACATCATTCATATTTCATCAACCCTGAAAGAGTCAGGTTCAAGAGTCTTTGAGAGAGACTTTTTCAGGATTATATACATTTCAATTTTCTAATAAAAACAAAACTTGCAGCAACAATTATTGATACCATAATAAATGTAGCATAATATCCCCAAATTGCAATCAGGATACCAGCAATGAGCGGGAAAACCGTTGGTAAAATACTTCCTGTACCAGATATTCCAGTATAAATTGCTCGATTTTCATTATTTGATATTTCTATTAAAACACCATTTCTGGCAATTCCAAAAGCTGTAATAAAAACTCCTGAAAGAACAAAAATTAACTGATAAACAAAATAGTTATTAATGAATAATAAACTTAAAATCGGAAGAGAAATACCAAAGATAAGACTGAAATATAAAAGTTTTTTGTATTCGAAATGATTTGATCTTTTATAAAGAATTAAGCTGGTTATCAACATTCCAATTATTTTAAATAGGAGGATATTGCCAATAAAGCTGGCACTTAATTCAAAATTTTTTTTGGCAAATAATATCATAAAGGGAATAAAACTAAAACCAAGTCCTAAAAAATTTATGATAAATAAATAATTTTTCAAATTGGGATTTTGCTTTATTTCCCCTGGTAACATTTTAAAGAATTCCAAAAAACTTCTTTTCTTTTTTACTTCAACGCTAATTTCTTTGATCTTCCCAAATCCTAAAGATGCTATGAAAAGTAATATACCTGCAAATGAAAGTAGTATTCCATAATTAACAGGATAGTTAAAATGTTTGAGTAAGGCACGTACTATAATTGCAGAAGCAAAAATTCCGATACTGCTGATTGCTTGTTTTAAAGAGAAAAATTGCTTACGTTTGTTATCTATAATAGACTTTCCCATAATATCATTATAAGAAATACTGGCAAAAGAGCCGCTGAATGAGAAGATCGAAATTAGAATAAAAATAAATAAAATAAGTAAATAATTACTGATTGCATTCGACTTGAAAAGAAGGAGAGATAATAGTAACAGTGCAATAACTCTCAGGCTAATTGCTGCTATCAGTGGTTTTTTCTTATGCATTTTGTTAGATAAGAAATTGGCAAGAACAATTTGCATTAAACCTGATCCTCCTATCATAATCGTGGTTAGAAGTCCCAATAAGATAGCTCCACCGCCAGCTTTTATCAGCATTGAAGGAATTATTGTGTGAACATCCATAAAGTTGGAAGCAAGCGAAAGAAAAATTCCGTGCCAGATAAAAGCAGAGAAATTAACTTTCGATATTTTTTTGGTTAAGATATTATTCATTATCATCTATTATGAAATTTATTGCTAAAATACTTACTACATTCCCTTCCAAGCATTTTGTTCCATAGTTAGAAATCTCTGCAATTCTTCCTGATTCATTATTACTTGTTCAATATTCACTTGAGCATTTATTGTTGCCAAAGATTGTTTTATACTTTGAATAAGCATACCCAGAATTGGAATATTCAAAGCTGGTAAAGTCACAACGATCTGCACATTATTTTCCTTAATTTCATAAGATTTGATAATACCGAGATCATATAGAGAATGATTTATAGCAGGATGTTTTACTCCTTTTATAATTTCAATTGCTTTTTGTTCAAAATCCATATTTATCCTCCAATTTTATAGTGCCAAAGAACCCATTGGGTCCCAAGGTTTTAAAATAATTGGTTCAAGTTCCCAAGCTTTTTTTAATGCTTCGGAAAGATATTTTATATTAATTACGATTTGATAATTATATTCTTCAAACCATTTATCGCTCATCACAAAGTAACCTTTTTCTCCATTTTTTTCGCCCCAACTATTTTCCACTTTCCATCTATTCGGAATATCATCAATTAAATTTACACCTGTAAAAACCATTGCGTGAGTCATCAGGCTTTCTCCGTAATCAAGTCTTCCGGCTTTATCAAGATCAAATTCTGATTGGAGTGCATTTTCATAATCGTAGATATCTTCAGACAAAATACCGTTTTCTCGTTTCATCTTCTGTCCAACATCGCTGCCAAACCAGACAGGAACTCCATCTTTTAATTGTGCTAAAGCTAATTTTTTGAAAGTTTTTATATCAATATTGAGATATTTGACTTTATTTCCTCCTTCCACATTTCCAAGATATTGGACTGTGAAAGTTTTATTAAATGGTTTATCTTTGGTGGGAGCATTAATAATGCTAATATAATCCTTCAGATCAACAGCAACATATTTAGTATAAAAATCTTTTGGAGTAATATCTAAATCACGATGAAATTTTTTATCTTTATCGGCGTATTCAAAAGTAAATTTCTTGGGTGGAATTCCCAAAAACATTGTTAATAGTCTGTAAAACTCAAAAGTCATTTTTTTCTTCTCACTTTTTAACTCTTCCAATGTTTTTCCATTCTGATGATCTTGGCGTAATTTAGAAGCGTATCCTCTCAGTTTCAAAGTTAGAATTTGATTCATTCTGGCGGAGTTACTGCTGGCAAAAGATTCTGGCATAACAGCTTTTGGAACGACACCGTATTTTTCTACAATACTGGTGAACATATCCCACTGTCCGCCATCATTCAACGGTGCATTTAACAGCCACATTATAATTCTGGAATCTGTATCTTCATCTAAGGTCTCCAGAATATTTTCCAGAAAGTAATTCGCTTTTTCAATTTTATCAAAAAACATCTGATAGGTTTGGGAAAGTTCAAAATTTTTCAGATTTAGGTCTTTCATAATTTTGAATCTCATTGTATTCAATCCGGCAAAAAGCCAGCATCTACCGCTTTTATTTTGTGATGTTATCTTTCCTGTGGTCAGTTCCAAAGAAAAAGTATGCTGCATATCAGTTTTAGATTGATGATTCAGGGCAATTTCATCCAATCCTACATTCAGGATGCTATTCCTGGTAATGTTGTCACTCTTTCTTGCCAGAGTTTCCGACTCCATTTGTTTATAAAGTTCTTCATTAATTTTCATTCTTTCTTTAAGCATTTTATCTCCTGTTTTTATTTATAACTTTTTTCACCTGCTTTAATCTTTACCTGTAAAATATTTTCAAACGGAATTAACGGACAGACATAATTATGACTATAAGCACACCAGGGATTTGTAGCAAAATTTAAATCCAGGATCCATTTATTTTCGATTTTATCTCTCTCTTCTTCGAGGTCTATATATCTTCCTGCACCATAAGTTTCTTTTCCGCTTGTTGCATCTTTGAAAGGAACAAAAAGTCGCGTTTCTTCTTTGGTAGATTTATAGGCAAATAAAACATATTCCTGTTTATTGATTTCAAAAGTGAATTTTCCCCATTTCAAAAAGTCTCTAAGGTTGCCACCGGTATCTTCTATTTTAATCTTTTCTTTGTGATCAGATTCTTCTAATTCTAATTCAAATCTATATTTCAAATCAGGATCAAAGTAATTTAACTTTGTGAATTTTGTCCTTTCCTCCGATGGAATTGGTGATTGGAAATTAGTTTTAAAGAAATTATCTTTTCCAATTCTATTCAATTCTACCTGATTTTTGTATGCTTCAGAATTCATTTTTATCTTCCTTTCATTATTTTAACAATTTACAGTTTTTGAAAAATTTATAACATATCCTTCTTCAAGATGGTTGTCGTGGTTTAATTCGCCAAATATTTTCTCTTTAAATTTAAATCCGCTATTTTCAACTTCGATGATCAATTGCTGCAGAGTTACATTTCTTAATTCCATTAGAGGAAAATTCCCGATCATATGTTTTGGATGAATCGAAAGAATTCCATCAGTTCG
>Ga0222701_1000535_pt1 | contig 13665 bp, 13 predicted proteins | sample AntAcemetage1502_FD_179825 | JGI IMG/M metagenome (GOLD analysis project Ga0222701, IMG submission 179825) | Saline water microbial communities from Ace Lake, Antarctica - #1502 | ecosystem: Environmental > Aquatic > Non-marine Saline and Alkaline > Saline | place: Antarctica: Ace Lake... | reverse complement strand
AACACCTGGGCTGACGTGCTGAACCGTGCCGGTCTGGGCATGGAAGTGATGCACGAGCGCAACGCTCACAACTTCCCGCTTGACCTGGCCTCTGCAGAAGCCACCCCTGTGGCTTTGATCACGCCTTCCATCGGCTGATCGCAGCGGAGTCAACCCTGTTGGCTCCAGCCATGCCTTTCACCTCAAGCCCCCCTCACTGCGAGGGGGGCTTTTTTGTGGGTTGATGGGGTCCTGACGGCTGCCGCCCCCGCCTGTTGCAGGGCCAGAGTGCCAACAACGCTTTTGGATGAGCTGGGGAGATGGAGAGGATCTGCGAGCCGGAACTGATGGACGCGCCCCTGCAGGCCCAGGCCTATGCGCAAGCGGATTTTGCCAGCAGCGATCAGGCGCTGCTCGATGGCATCGCTGACCAATTCGGCGCTGATCTCGGTGATCACATCGTCGATCTCGGCTGCGGACCAGGCAACATCACCTTCCTCCTGGCCGATCGTTACCCAAACAGCCTGGTGCTCGGTATCGACGGGGCTGCCGCGATGCTGGAGATCGCCGAAGCCCGGAGACAGTCCAAGCCCCATTGGCATCAGGCCGTTCGCTTTCGGCAGGCAGTGTTGCCCTGCGCCGATCTTCAGGCTGGCTCTGCCAGCGCTGTGGTAAGCAACAGCCTGCTTCACCATCTCCACGATCCCCAGGTGCTCTGGCAGACCGTTCATCAACTTGGTTCAGCCGGTGCGGTCGTTGTCGTGCGCGATCTGCATCGCCCCGAAACGGTTGCCGATCTTGAGGCACTGGTGGCTGCACAAATGGTCGACGCACCGGTGGTGTTGCGTGCCGATTACGCCCATTCGCTGCGGGCTGCTTTTTGCTGCGAGGAGGTGGAAGAGCAGTTGCGGCTTGCCCGGCTTAATGGCCTGACGGTGGCCAGGGTGGGCGATCGCTACCTGGAGGTGAGTGGTCGATTGCCGCTGGCTTAACCGTCTCATCTGTTCTAGCCGTGGCGCTGTTGCCCGGCTTGTGCCTGCTCCTGGAATGGTTTGTGGCGAGCGGACATGTGGGCTTCTGGGTCCACGCCGGCAAAGGTGGTAGGCAACCAAACACGTACAACCATCAGCAGGGCCATGGAGGCCAGGAAGGCACAGACAGCGAGGATCTGTCGCCAATCGGTTTCCAGCACCCCGGTGACAATCACTTCGCGCAAAACCGAAACAATCGCGATCTCCACGGACACACCGATCGAAACGCGCTGCTCCTGCAGATAGATGATCAGCAGCCGGAACAGTTCAACCAGGATCAGGATGAACAGGATGTCGGAGGTGACCGCGTGGAACTTCAGGGTGGTAAACAGGGCTTCCTGAAAAAGCCAAAACCCCTGCCCTGCAGCTGGTTTGAGCCAATCAAAGGCGCTAAACTGGCCATGACCGAGCAAATCCTTGCTCGCTACATCGTGTAACGGCCACGAATGTATCGGAAACATCATAATGGCCAGCTCTCCATCGAGGAGTTCCACCTTCCTTTTGGCGGCACACTTGATCCAGATAACCGCTGGGTGGTTCTTGCTCAGTTGATACCGTGGGAAGAGCTTGAATCGTCCTACGCACCACAGTTCAGCGCCACGATCGGAGCTCCTGCCAAATCAGTACGCCTAGCGTTTGGCGCTCTTTACATCAAGCAGCGGCTTGGTCTGAGTGATGAGGAGACTGTACTGCAGATCCAGGAAAATCCATACATGCAGTATTTTCTTGGCTTCTCTGGCTACTCAAGCAAAGCCCCTTTTGATCCATCGATGATGGTTCATTTCCGTAAGCGACTATCAGATAAAGATCTGCGCAAGATCAATGAGCTGATTGTGCAGCGAGGCAAAGAGATGCTGGTTGAAGCTGTAGCTGCCAGAGTTGATGACAGCGATGAGCCGGATCATCAAGATGGAGACGGTGGCGCGCAGCTCTCACTTGATTCGATGATCAAGCCAGCTGACTGGCCAGAAGGCAAGAACTGGGGAACGATCAGCATTGATGCTTCCTGCACCCCTGCAGACATCACCTACCCTACCGATTTGAAGCTGCTCAACGAGGCGAGGAATGGCACTGAAAAGATTATCGATGATCTTTGCCATCAGTCCAAAGGTTTTGGACGCCATCGCCCCCACTACAACCGCGAAAAAGCTCGTTTCAGCTTCCTCACGATCGCCAAGCAGAAAAAGCCAAGGCTGCGCAAAATCAAGGCTGCAGTGAGGAAGCAGCTCAGCTACCTGCAGCGCAATCTTGAGTCGATCGACGCGTTGATCGCTGTTGGGGCAAGCCTTTCTGCCCTCAAGCAGCACTGGTGGCAGAAGCTTCTGGCCTGCAGTGAACTGGCACGGCAGCAAGCCATCCTTCTCGAAAGCAATACCAGAAGCATTCCCCATCGGCTGGTGCACCTGGTTCAGAAGCAGGTGAGGCCGATCGTTCGAGGAAAAGCAAGGGCAGCTGTGGAGTTTGGTGCCAAAATCAGCATCACTGTGGAGAATGGTTTTCCATTTCTTCATCGCATCAGTTGGGATGCATACAACGAAGGTGGAGATCTCATTGCTCAGGCAGAAAAATATAAAGAAGACAATGGTTGCTACCCAGAGCGGATCTGCGCTGATCGTATCTACATCAATCGCGAGAATAGACACTTCTGCATGAGAAACGGAATCCGGCTCTCAGGCAAGCCTTTGGGGCGTCCCCCAAAGAACCCAGAGCTGAATGCTGCCCGCAAGCAGCAACTCAATGCTGATCAGCGCCGACGCAATGAGGTAGAGGGATCCTTTGGAGCTGGAAAGCGTAAGTATTCATTGGATCAGATCATGGCCAAACTCAAGCATGGTGCCGAGACCACGATCTCGATGGCCTTCATCGTGATGTGCTCCGAGAAGGTGCTGAGGCTGCTGCGCCTCTTTTTTGTCCTTATTCTGGGTTGGTTATTGGGTCTTTACAGCCTCCAGGAGGAGAACTCAGAGGGCTACTACTCTCTCAGAGGCCAATCGCACGATTTGCTGCTTGCGGTATAGGCAGCATCGAGTCGCTGGCTGTTTCGGCGAAGCACTTGCATTTTGCGTGAGTGCCTTGCTTTTGTTTTTCAGGAATTCCTAAACAACGACAGAAAGATGGCTCTGAGTTGCAGGGCCATCACGCAGAACAGACCCACGCACAACGACACCGCAATGAGGTCTTGAACCACTTCAAGAGCCTGGACGATCTGGACCCGACGGAAGGTCTGGTGCCAGGGCACGCCTTCTGACTGGCTGGATGGGGCTGCAGGCGACGGCTCTGTTCGGATGCGATGGCCGTTGGCGATCGCGTAGGCCATGGCTGGAGTTTTGGACTTGCTGGCCTGGTTGCCCGTTTTGGGCGGCAAATCAGAAACTCTCGCTGAGAGCTCAGCTGATTCGTGGCTGGTCTGCTCCGTGTCGTTGAACGCCCTGCGGTTGGATTCCGGGGGGCTTGTCTCCGTGTTGGCCATCAGTTCGGGTCTCTGCAGGATTGTGCTGAGGCAAGCCGGCTTGGCTGATCAGGCGTTGGGATCGAAGTTAATCCAAGTGGTTCTTATCGGTCAATTAAAAAATGATCAGTTCTGCTGATGTTGCTGATGGAGGAGGGCGGGTTGGGAGCGTTGGATCGCTGCTGCCACGATTTGGATCAGAACGCTCTCCAGGCAATAGGTCTGAGGTTTTTCGGCAGGTAAAAAGGGTGCATGGGTTGGGCGGTTTTGCCGAGGCGCAACACCTGCAGCGGCGGCAGAAAAGCCATCGCGGCGCGGTCGCCTGACAGTCGCGTCCGGCTTGCGTGCCCTGGCGGCCCCAGGCGGCAACAACCGTTGCTGAACTGGCGGCGCAGGCCCGCAGCCAGGCAGCGTTCTCAGGCCCCACCGGTTTCTCCGCCGCCAGCAGCGTGGCGGGATGGCGGGCCCGAAAGGCGAACAGGTTGGTCAGGCACAGGCCGCCATAACCCCAGTCCTGGGCAAAGCGGATGCAGCGGCGAGTGGTGGCATCGTCGCGCTGCCAGTGGCGCCAGAGCACGTAGCGATAAAGGCCCCAGGGGCTGAAGACGGCTGAGCGTCCCATCCGGTGTGCGTGTTGGTCAACGCAGCAACACGCCTATTTTGCCCAAATCCAATTTTGAACGATAAAAACAGTCAAATAACGGCCAAGAATCTTAATTCTGCCTCCCAATCTGCACATTGTTCTGGAGAAACGTTCTTTGGGGAATCCGAGTGAGTTCTCCAGTAACTTGGTCGATCTTCTGTTATCAGGGGGCAGGAGATAGTCGATGTCTTGTTCCTCGCTCAGCCCGCTGCTCTTACCTGCAACGTTGTTGTGCTGATACCAGCCAACTAACCGGTCCGTAGGGGGGAGTTTGCTGTTCGAGATTTTGAGAAAGCCGGTGATCGGACTTGAACCGACGACCTACTGATTACGAATCAGTTGCTCTACCACTGAGCTACACCGGCGCTTGCCTGAAACTAGCATCGGACTTCCCACCCCCCTTGCCGTCCATGCCATCGCGCCAACCTCGGCCCCTGGATCCGGAACTGAGGGCTCGCTTGCTCCAAGAGGTTCACGCTCCTTGGCGGGGGCTGCGCCGGGCCCTCTGGTTCGCCCTCAGCGCCTCGGCAGCGATTGGTCTGGCCACCATGGCTCTGCGGGTCTCCGCTGGTGGTGAGCTGGGCTCAGGGGATCTGCTCATTCAGGTCGGTGCGCTGCTGCTCTTCGGTCTGCTGCTCTGGCGTGATCGCAGTCCCAGGCCCAGCGACAGCTAGCGAGAGCGGTTCGGGCAGCAGCAAGGGCAGCCCCAGGCTCAGCCGTTGCTCTTGCGGCTCCGTTGGCTCCAGCGGACTGGCGGTGGCCAGTTGGGAGGCGGGCCTGCTCAGCAGCCAGAGAGCCTGCAGCAACTGCTGCCATTGCCAGAGCATCAGCCCAAGCAGGGCAGCCGCCAGCAACAGGGCCACCAGCCTGCTGCTGTGGCGCAAGGGGGAAAGAGCCGTGGCTATGGCGGCCTGACTGTCGCTGAGCCACAACACCGGCAGCAGAGCCAGAGCTCCGGCCGCTGCGAGCAGTTTCAGCGGCAAGGGCGACTGAAGACAGCTGAGCCTGCGCTGCTGCTCACTGCGCCCCTTGGCCGGTGTCTGCAGCAGCAACAGTGACCAGACATCAGCGGGCTGCTGCCAGAGCAGGGCTGCAGGCAAAAGAGCGCCGAGGCCCCAGCAGAGAAGCCGCTCGAGCCCTGGCAAGGGGCCCGGATCGCTTCCGGCCAGCAGCAGCAATAGCAGTAGCAGCTCGGCAGGAGCAGCAGCCAGGCCCAGCAGTTGGACCCAAAGCAGGGGCTCGCTGCGCGGGTTCACGGCGTTCAGTTGGTGCTCAGGGTGCGCCGCTGGGTGACCAGCTTGTAGGCCTCGACGCGATCCTTGTCTTGCCAGTTGGCGAAACGATCGCAGCCGATGCCGCACTCGAAACCGGTGGCCACCTCTTTGACGTCGTCCTTGTTGCGACGCAGGGAGTCGAGGTCGCCCTCGAAGACCACCTGTTTGGCGCGATGCACCCGGACCTTGCAGTTGCGCTGCAGCTTGCCGCTGGTGATGTAACAGCCGGCAACGGCTGTCTTGCCGATACTGAAAACGGCCCGCACCTCGGCTTCACCCAGGGTTTCCTCCACCATCTCTGGCTCGAGTAAGCCCTCCATCGCCGACTGAATGTCTTCCAGCAGCTTGTAGATCACCTCGTAGTCGCGCACGTCGACGCCGTTGGCATCGGCCGCCTTCTTGGCCCCTGAGGCCATGGAGGTGTTGAAGCCCACGATCACCGCCCCTGAGGCGGCAGCAAGATCCACGTCGGTTTCGGTGATCTCGCCGGGTGCCGAGAGCAGCACCCGCACCTGAACTTCGCCCTGGGGCAGTTGTTCGAGCGAGCCGAGAATCGCCTCAACGCTGCCCTGGACATCGGCCTTGAGGATGAGGTTGAGCTCCTTGAGCTCTCCTTCGCTGGCCTGGCCCGACATCGAAGCCAGCGACACCCGGCGGGAAGCCATCTGCTGGGCCAGGCGAGTCGCCCGAGCCACGTTGGCCCGGTCACCCACCACGGCGCGGGCGGCCTTCTCGTCGGCATAGACCTCGAATTCGTCGCCGGCTGTGGGCACTTCGCTGAAGCCCAGAGCCTCCACGGCGGAGGAAGGGCCAGCCAGCTTGACCCGTTGGCCGGTGTCATCCACCATCGCGCGCACCTTGCCAAGGATGGGTCCGGCAGCCAGCACATCTCCTGCCCTGAGAGTGCCGTTCTGGATCAGCAAGGTGGCCACTGGGCCCTTCGCCTTGTCGAGGTGGGCTTCGATCACGGTGCCTTTGGCCATCCGATCGGGGTTGGCCTGGAGATCTTCGACCTCCGAAACCAGCAGGATCATCTCCAGCAATTTGTCGATGTTCTCGCGTTTGATCGCGCTCACCGGCACCATCACCGTGTCGCCGCCCCAGTCTTCAGCGACGAGCTGCTGGTTGGAGAGCTCCTGCTTGACCCTCTCGGGCTGGGCTCCTTCCTTGTCGATCTTGTTGATCGCGACCACGATCGGCACTTCGGCGGCGCGGGCGTGGCTGATCGCTTCGAGGGTCTGGGGGCGAACGCCGTCATCGGCGGCCACCACCAGCACCGCCACGTCGGTGACCTTGGTGCCACGGGCGCGCATGGCGGTGAACGCCTCGTGGCCGGGGGTATCAAGGAACGTGATGGTGCGTTGTTCACCGGCGTGGCTGACATCCACCTGGTAGGCACCGATGTGCTGGGTGATGCCACCGGCTTCACCGGCGGCCACCCGGGTTTTGCGGATGGCATCGAGCAGGCTCGTTTTGCCGTGATCGACGTGGCCCATCACGGTGACCACCGGCGGCCGGCGAATCAAGTGCAGCTTGTCGCTTTCCTCGATCATCTCGACCGTCTTCTTGGCGGCCTCCTGGACGTCGTCTTCCAGGACCGGCACTCCGAACTCATCGGAGACCGTTTCGATCGTGGAGAGATCAAGGGTCTGGGTGACCGTGGCGATGATCCCTTTGAAGAACAGTGACTTGATGATCTCGGAACTCTCCACACCGAGGCGGTCGGCCAGTTCCTGCACCGTGAGGTTGCCCTCGGGCACGATCAGCATCTCGGGCCGGGCGCCCTTGGCCTCGCGTGCGGCGCGCAGTTCCATGGCACGGCGCCGCTGGCGCTGGCGCGTGGTTTCTTTCTTGCGTTTGCGGATTGCCGCCACTGGCTTGACACCAGGGGTGGCCGCACGGGTGCGGGGCCGGGCCGGACGGGCCAGGCTGGCCTGAAGAATCAGGGCCTCCTGTTCACCGGCGAAACCGCTGGTTTCAGTGGTGAGGGCATCATCGTTTTCACCGATGATGTGGACCTTCTGACGCTGCTTCTGCGGTGATTTACTGCGCAGGGCCTCGAGTTTGGCACTGTCATCCCATTCCGGCCGGCGGGCGCGGCTTGCGGGCTGCGGTGTGCGGAATCCAGGCCGTCTGGGGGCTGCCGGGGCCGTTGCTGTTGGCCGAGGACCGTCGGCTGTGGCATTGCCTATTCCCCCTTCCGGCCGCCGGGGTGGAGCGGCAGGGGTGCGACTGCCGGGGGTCTGGAGCTGCATCAGCTCGCCGGGAGACACGGGCTTGCGCATGCCCTGGGGCATGCCGCCCGGGCGCACGGGTGCGCCGGCCGTGCTGCGGACCGGTGCCGCGGGAGAAGCCGCATCGCGGCGGATCGGCTTGCCGACCAGCTCGAGTGGACTGCGGGGCGGAACCTGCCGCACCGGCGATGGCGCACGTTGCGGAGCACCGCTGGGCCGCTGGCTGAGTCCAGGCCGGGCTGAAGGCGGAGCCGGCCGGCTGCTGGTGGGGCTCGGTTGACCGCTCTGGGGCCGGCCGATCAGCTGGGGTTGGCTGCCACTGCCACTGCTGGCCGGGCGTGGCGACGATCCAGGCCGCTGCGGCGCAGCGGGGCGGGGTGCCGGTGCGCTGCCCCTGGGCAAGGGACGGGGGCTGGTGGCCGGCTTGGGGCTGGGAGAAAGGGCAGCCTCGGGCTTGCGGGCCGGCGCCGGTGGCTTGATCACGACCGGAGGAGCGGGCCTGGCCGGGGCTGGGGTGGTTTTAGGCGGACCGACGGGCCTGGCTGGTGAGGGCGCTGCAGCCGCCGTAACCGGCTTGACCGGTGCGGCAGCTGGCTTTGCCGGGGCGCCAACAATCTTGGGCAACGATGGAGCTGCCTTGGGAGCCGATGGGGCGGCCTGGGGCTTGCTGGGGCCGGTAGGCCTGGTTGGAGCCGTTGTCGTTGCTGGGGCAGCAGGCTTGGCCGGCGCTGTGACCGGTGCGCTGGCTGATGGAGCAGCTGGCGCGGGTGTCACGGCCTTCTTGACCGAGAGGATGGCCTTCGACGGAGCAGGGGTGGCTGGCGTTGGGGTTGCCCCTGCAGGCCTTGCCGGGGCAACTGGCCGGGAGGCCCTGTTGCCATTGGGCTTGATCAAGTCGCGGATGCGGCCGGCCTCGTCATCGCTGATCGAGCTGCTGTGGCTCTTGGCCGCGATCGACAGCTTCTCGGCGGCATCGAGCACGTCGCGGCTCTCCAGGCCCAAGTCCCGGGACAGCTCATAAATTCTGACTTTGCCGCTGCTGGTCATTCAGATCTCCAATCGGTCGGGGCAACGGGTGCCGCCGAGCCCCACGCACGGTGCGGCCACTGTTCATCTTGCCTCAGCGGCTGCAGCCCGTGCGTCCTCCAGCCGCTGTTGAAGTGCCGTGTGAATGGAATCCGCCACCTGGCAGCGCAGAGCCCGTTGCAGCTTCTTGCGGCGTCTGGCCTCCTCCAGGCACTCCAGGCTCGCGCAGAGGTAGGCCGAACGACCCATACCCTCATCAAGCACCACTTGTTTGGCTGGCAAACGGACCACCCGCAAGAGCAGTCGGCGATCCAGGAGCTGCCTGCAACTCACGCACCGGCGCAGAATTGGCCGGCCGCTCAACGGAGCCCGTCTTGGCTGATAGCAGCCTCGCTTGTAACAGCCTCGGCCTCTCCATCGCTTGCAGCGGCTTCGTTGGCCGGCTCATCAGAGCTGGCCACAGCGACCCCTTCCGGCTCGCCGGCTACGAATTCGCCCTGAGCGTCCTCGGCGTCGTCGCCCTCTTCGAATTCGTCCTCTGGCAGGGGGTAGAGCTCGCGCAGGCGGGCATCTTCCTCGGCACGGATCGCCTGTTCAGCCTCCAGCCGCGCCTCAGCTTCGGCTTGGATTCTTTCGTCTTCCTCGCGCAGGCCGATCAGTTCAGCGGCTTTGGCATCCTCGGCAACCTGGTCGTATTCCAGGGCATTTTTGATGTCGATCTTCCAGCCGGTCAGGCGGGCGGCGAGGCGCACGTTCTGACCTTCGCGGCCGATCGCCAGGCTGAGTTGGTCAGGTGGCACCAGCACGTGCGCGTGGTGGCCTTCGGGGTCCACCAGCCGCACCATTTCGACGCGGGCCGGGCTCAGTGAGTTGGCAAGGTACTGGCCTGGATCGGCAGACCAGCGGATCACGTCGATCTTTTCGCCGCGAAGTTCGTTGACCACCTGCTGGATACGCGAGCCGCGGGCACCGATGCAGGCACCAACTGGATCCACTTCACGCTCGATGCTGTCGACAGCCACCTTGGTGCGTGGACCGACCGAGCGGGACGGTGGATTGGCTTCCCGGGCCACGGCCACGATCCGCACCGAACCCTCCTGGATTTCGGGAACTTCGTTTTCGAAGAGGTAAACCACCAGGCCGGCATTAGCCCTGGAGACGAACAACTGGGGGCCGCGACGCGCCACTTCGGAAACTTCTTTGAGGAAGACCTTGAAGGTGGCGTTGGCCCGGTAGTTGTCATTGGGAAGCTGGTCGCGGCGCGGCAGCTCAGCCTCCACCTCAGGCCTTCCCAGGCCTGAGCTCACCGCCATGATCACCGACTGTCGCTCGAAGCGGATCACCCGGGACGTGAGCACCGGATCCTCCAGGTCGGCGAATTCCTCCTGGATCATGCGGCGCTGCTGATCGCGCAGTTTCTGGGCCAGCACCTGCTTGGTGGTGGAGGCCGCCATCCGGCCGAAATCTTCCTTTTCCGGGGTGACATCAAGCACCACGGTGTCGCCGATCTGGGCGTCTTCGGCTACTTGCTGAACCTCGACGAGCCCGATCTGGTGATCGTCGCTCTCCACTTCTTCGACGATGATCTTGCTGGCCAGAACCCGGTAGCCCTCTTCCTCAAGGTCGAGACCGACGTCAAAATTGCTGAAGTAATCCTCTTCAAAAGGATCCTCACTGATGCCGAGATAGAGCGTGCGGCGATAGCGCTCGTAGCCTTTGAGAAGGGCTTCCCGCAGCGCCGCTTCCACCACCTGGGTGGGCAGTTTCTTTTCGTCGCTGATGTCCTCGATCAGGTTCTGCAGGCCGGGGAGAAGAACGAGTGCCATCGGATCAAAAGAAGAAGTGGTGGTGGAAAGGAAGGGTCGGGCGTTTAGGCCTGGGGCGTGATCAGCCGCACGCTCTGCACATCAGCCCGGGGGATCTTGCTGGTGCGACCGCGCAGATTCAGGGAGACGGATTGGTCGTCCCGCCCCAGCAAGAGACCTTCTCGGGCGATCGCAGCTCCCTTGCTGTCCTGGAAGCGCACTTCCACGGGAAATCCACGAAAACTGTGAAAGTCGCGGTCGTCGGCAAGGACCTCGCCGATGCCTGGGCTGCTGATCTCCAGAACATAGGCCTCGGGCAGTCGCTCACTGACATCGAGGACCTCGCTGATGGCAGCGCTGAAGTCGGCGCATTCATCCAGGGTGACATCGCCCCCATCGGCCTTGCGGATCTGGATCTGCAGGCTCAAGGGAACACGGTTCGTCTGGATCTGGATTGTCACCAGCTCCAGAGCGCAGGCGTCAGCCACCGGCTGGGCCAAAAGCAGCAGCTCGGCTGTGAGGGGATCGCTCAATGGGGCAGAAACGGGTAGCGGTTCAAGAAGCCCGACCGGCTTCTGCAGTGAACTGCCCCCGTTTCGGGCAAGGGCCTGATGAAGCCATTGCAAGAAACTTTTGGGATAATGCCCGCCGGGCATAAGGCAATCGTAAGCGATGCCCTGGCGGAGACTGCATTCAGCTGGAGGCCGGCGGTTCGCCAGCGCCTACGGCTCCAGCCCCATCGAACGGTCCGAAACTGGGCGGTTCGCCGTAGAAGTCGTCGACCTGCACGGCCCCTCGCTGGGTCACGTCCTGGTTGAGGCAGCGTTGGGGTTCCTTGACGTACTGACAGACCCGGGCCCAGAGCTTGGCCCGGGTGCCCGGAGCTCCCTGGCTGAAGATCACTTGCTCCTGCCCCCCTGCCAAGCCCCGGATCTCGACTTGACAGAGCGAGCACCGCTTGAGGGTTCCAGGGAGGATCGTGCCCATGGTTTTGCCTGCGCTGTCTGGGCAACTTAAGCTTTCCCCCTCAGCATTGGGCTTGCCATGTTGCGAGCCGTGCCACATAGAGCACCCTCAGGTGAGGGCGAAGAGAACGGCTAGGTCGAGGAATTGGGTGAGGGCGTGAATCTGGATCTAGAGCTGGACCTTGTGCGCTGGAACTGGCTGGAATTGGATCTAAAGAGTTGATCGACAGGAGTTGCGGATGCGATGGCCACTGACCCGCTGGCATCAGACCCGCTTGCATCAGACCCACTTCCCTTGGTCCGCGTTCTCCAGCTCAGTGATCCCCACTTGCTCGCCGAGGCCTTTGCTTTGTATCGGGGTGTCAACCCACTGCGCGGGCTGCGGCACGGGCTGAAACAGGCCTTAGGCAGCCTCAAGCATCGCCCCGACCTGTTGCTGATCAGCGGCGACCTCTGTCAAGACGAGAGCTTGGCCGGTTACCGCCAGCTGCGCGAACTCGCTGGGCCCTTCGGGATTCCCCTGGCCCTGCTGCCCGGCAACCATGACGACCCTGCCTTGCTTCGCCAGGTCTTCAGCCAGGAGGCGAGCCTGGTGCCGACTGTTTTGGCTCCGGCGGTGCTGCCGCTGGGCCGCTGGCGCTTGATCCTGCTCTCCAGTCACCAGAGGGGCAGCACCGCCGGAGCCATCGATGGGGCCCAGCTCGATTGGCTGGGATGCCAGCTGGCCGGCGATGACGCTCCCACCTGGGTGGCCATCCACCACCCGCCCGTGCCGATCGGCAGCCCAGGCCTCGATGCCGTCGCCCTGCAACAACCGGAGCGGTTACTGACCCTGTTGACTGCAAGTCCGGCGGTCAAGGGGGTGGTGTTCGGCCACGTGCACCAGCACTGGCAGGGCGCCTTGCCGGGGCGACCGGAGGTGCCCCTGCTCGCCTGCCCTTCCACCCTTTGCGCCTTTGAGGCCGTCCAGCCCTGCCCGCTTGGACGCCCCGTGGATCCCGGTGGACGTTGGCTCGAACTGGGACCCGATGGGTGCTGGCGGCAGGAGCTGCTGCGCTGGTCTGCCCCGCCTTGAGCTCGATGGGTGCAAGGTGCAGGCCGTCGGCGTGCTTCGGGATTCTCCGTGAAGATTTCCTCCCTAGCCTTGTCGCCCTGCCCCGTACTGCCGTGTTGCTGGCCCGCCTGCCAACCGATTCACCTTCCCTGCCGAGCCAGGCTTGGCTATGGACCGAAGCCAAGCTGCGCTGGCGCCGCCGGGTTGCCGTGCTGATGGCTGCCCTGGTGGCTTTGCTGGTTCTGATGCCCGCCTTGCCGGTGGCGGCTGCCGCTCCGCTCGCTATCGGCGAACAGCCCTTGGCAGGCTCCCTCTCAAGCACGCCTGTTGCCGAAGCAGCCGACGCTCTGATGCCACCTGCCCACAGCTTCGTGGCCCAGGCCGCCCGGCGGGTGGGCGCCGCGGTGGTGCGGATCGATACGGAGCGCAGTGTGTCCCGTCAGGCCTTCGACCCTGCCCTGCTCGATCCGCTGTTGCGTGATCTGTTCGGCGACCCTGCCGGCAGCAGCCGTGAGCGCGGCCAGGGGTCGGGGGTGGTGATCGATGCCAATGGCCTGGTGCTCACCAATGCCCATGTGGTTGAGAGGGCTGACGTGGTTGAAGTCACCCTGGCCGATGGCCGCCAGGTGGATGGAAGCGTTGTCGGGGCGGATCCGGTCACCGATCTGGCCGTGGTGCGCATTCCCGGTCTCAGCGAGTTGCAGGCCGCTCCCCTCGGTGATTCCGAAGCGCTGGAGGTGGGGGATTGGGCGATTGCCCTGGGCAGCCCCTACGGCCTTGAGCGCACGGTCACCCTCGGCATCGTCAGCAGCCTGCACCGCAACATCAACAGCCTGGGCTTTGCCGACAAGCGTCTCGACCTGATCCAGACCGATGCGGCGATCAATCCCGGCAATTCAGGCGGGCCACTGATCAATTCTTCCGGCGAGGTGATCGGCATCAACACCCTGGTGCGCTCCGGACCTGGGGCCGGTCTGGGATTTGCGATCCCGATCAATCTGGCCCGGGGTGTGGCCGACCAATTGCGCAATGGTGGCCAGGTGATCCACCCCTACCTCGGCCTCCAACTGGTGCCGCTCACGGCCCGCCGCGCCCGCGATAACAACAAGGACCCCGATGCGGTGCTGCAATTGCCCGAACGCGATGGCGCCCTGGTGCAGCGTGTGCTCCCCGACAGCCCCGCCGAACTTGCCGGCCTGCGACGT
>Ga0222701_1000533_pt1 | contig 13709 bp, 13 predicted proteins | sample AntAcemetage1502_FD_179825 | JGI IMG/M metagenome (GOLD analysis project Ga0222701, IMG submission 179825) | Saline water microbial communities from Ace Lake, Antarctica - #1502 | ecosystem: Environmental > Aquatic > Non-marine Saline and Alkaline > Saline | place: Antarctica: Ace Lake... | reverse complement strand
CTTACTTTGTTATACAATGTATAACACTACTGGCAGAATGTCAAGCTCTTGGAGTACATGGTTAATCAGGGACAGCCTTTTTAACGCAATAACGACAATAAGGAAAGCCTGACCCCGGTAGTTCTGATAAAAATCTACAACCCATTACTGTTTATTTCCGAATATTTGTTTTATTTAACTGTAATTCTGTCCTTGTTTGTTGTGAATGTTTTCATCCCTATGCCTTTAACTTTTACAATATCTTCGGCTTTCTCAAATGAACCTTCCGCTTCCCGATACTGAATGATCCGCTCTGCGTACTTCGGACCGATTTGTTTGAGCTTTACCAGTTCTTTGACCGTTGCCGTGTTAATATTAACTTTTCCTGCCTCTCCGGCAAGTGTAACAGAAACAACGCCCATAACAAACGAAACAACAATTAACAATACAAACAATCTCTTGATCTTCTTCATCCCTTCCCCCTTTTAACTATAGTAATGAGTTGTAGATTATATAATTACAAGATAGCTTTGAAATATTCTATTGGTCTATTTGGTCTGTTTGGTGGAGCGGGTGGCATTTTTTATGTACTCGATGAAGAAGGCGAGGAAGATGAACATAAATAATGCGACTACTCCGGCAAGGAGTGTTATCATTTTCAGGCTTTTTTCTCGTGTCGTGATGGTTTCGGGATCCTGAACCACCTGCACGGCATTACCTATCAAACTACAGAGATATTCCTTGTTCAACTCACTTGCGCTTTTTGACAAAATAACAATTTTGCTCTCTATATTTTTCAGGGCTGTCTTTACATGGTCAATATTCTCCTTCTCCTTCTCCTTCTCCTTCTCCTTCTCCTTCTGCCTTAAGAGAACTATTTCTTCTTCCAGAAACTCTTTGTCAACTGCCAGATTTTTCGCTTCTATTTCTGCCTGCAGGGCAGTCTTTAAAAGAAGCGCGGAAGAATCCTCCTTAACCAGGTCCTTGATAAAAGAAGTGTCAAGAACAAGGCTTGCCCCCTTTTCACCGCCTTCACCCTTTGGGGTTGTAAATCCGTATCTTTCTGATTGTCTCATCTCTTTTAGCAGTTTCCTGGCAACGAGTGCCTCGCTCTCTTTCTTTTTCCTTGTGGTATCAATTATTCTTATCCTATGATTGTATTGATTAATGAGATTATCTTTATCTTTGGTAAGTTTTAGTGTGTTAATAATCGCGTCTGTCTCGGAAATGTCAATATCATTAAGCAAGGTGAATTGATCTTTTATGTCTACAAATGAATGCCCCGTCTTTTGTGACCTGAAAAACCCGGCCTTTTCTATCTTGGAATCTAGAAATTTAATAAAGCTAACTGTTTTGACTTTAAAGGTCTTTACCGTATCAAGATAGTCTGAAGTTGCAAGAAAATCGGCGGGAAAATTAATTGCCACCAACAGTTCTTCCCCATATTTTTTCTCAAATTCTTTTCTGTATTCGTTCACGATTGACAGCAAGAGCTGGGCTTCCCCCCCTTCCAAGAAATCACCGGTTTGTTGCAGAGTAAGACTTAATTTGAACTGATTGGGGAAAAAGGGGAACGATCCTCCTTTCTTTTCGGCCGCGTGTATCTTTTCTTGAACCTCAAGCGGCATTACGGCCTCTATAGCTATCATTCCCCTCATATCTTTCTCAGGAAAACCCCTGTCTTTTTCTCGAAGAAAGACCGACGCTCTCGTTAAGATAGCCGGCGTAATAATTTGCTCTTTCTCAAACAACGTCTCATCCGGATTCTGGTGTTTTTCTATTCCCGGAAAATTCAAGGAAATAGTACACCCTGTTACATAATTTGTCGGATATTTCACCATTGTTATTCCCATCACCGCTACAGCACAGATCAGGGTGCCTCCTATAATCAGCCATTTCCACTTCCACAAAACCCGGAGCAAATCGATAAGATTGATCTCATCTTCATACTGTGGTGGGTAACCCTGCGGACCTGGCTGCTGACTGGATTGATCTTCTGTCATTTTGTTTCTCCTTTAGGGGGCCCCTTATACAGCTCCGCCCCCTGGATTACATCAGTAAATGGAGTAAATGGGAACAGCACCCTTTTTATCTCTATTTATCTATCTCTTTTTTCAGCCGGATGATCTCTTCTTCCAACTGTTTGTATTCTATTATCTTTCTTTTCAGAAATTGACCGGTGATTCTGGTTTTCTCCTCAAGACCGTGAGGCGTGAGAAGATATATATAGCCATATTTATTATTGCTTTTTTTGAAATTTCTTACCTTGACGAGACCCTTTTTGACCAGGGCATTAACGAGAAAATTCACCTTGCCCAGACTGATACCTGCCCGGGATGACAACTCTCGCTGGGTCACTTCAGGGGATTCCTGTATCTCCCGAAGTATGTTGATGACTTCTCCGTTTTTAGGATCGGATGTTTGGGAATCAGGCATGTTTATTTCCATACTGTAATTTTCCATGACCTGTCTCGTTCACCTGTTCAATTGATGAACACCTTATAACACTTAATGAAAAGTGTTTCAGAAGTCAAGCGATAAATTGCAGGCTATGTAGGCTATGGGGTCATATACGAAATATACACCGAAGAAGATAAGCATAACGGCGCAGGTGCCGATAACTCCACGATATATTCTATCGCTTATATGCTTCCTTCCACGTGAAACAAGCAGCGACACGGTACTGTACCACAGCAGATCAGCCAGTATGTGTCCAGCGAAAAAAACCGCTACTCCGATGAATCCCAATTTCATCGAGATGATGACGTAACCCAGGCCGATTGTTGCCCACCATATTATCCAGTAGGGATTTGCCAGACTTGTCAGGATACCCGCTATTACGGGACCGCCCCGGGCACTTTTTCCGCTTGAAAGATCAAGTGTGAGTTGTCTTATGCCTTTCAGCATATCAAAAGATATCCAGAGCAGAACAAGCCCTCCCGCTATTCCGACAATCCCTAACAGGGCAGGGTTATTGATCAGATCCGCAAATCCCAGGACAAGTAGCACAAGCAGCGATATTTCGAGAATGGCATGGCCAAGGATTATCAAGGGGCCGGCAATAAAACCTCTCTTTATGCTTTCACTGATGGTTATGGTCAACACCGGCCCGGGCATCAGAGCGCCCGACAGTGCAATGATAAAGGATGATATAAATATGGCTGTCAGTTTCTCCAAGTTTCAGTTCTTCCCCGTATATTTTTGACTTAACGGCCCGGATTATGTAGTATCACTCTCCCATGGAGGATGCCAGATAAAATGAAGGAACAACCCGCAGACATTCGTGTTTTCAGTATTATATTCGCTCTGTTTTTATGCGTGTTTATGTGGGTAGTACCATGCCCGTTGCGGGCCGCTACGCCGGGCTTTTATTCACCGGAGGATGGCTGTCTCAGGTTGCTTGAGGACAGGGAATATTTCCCCGCGTTTATGAAGGCAATCCACGGCGCGAAGGATGAGATTGTCATGTCGTTTTTCCTGTTCAAGACAAATGGTTACAGCAAGAGTTACACGGACAGGGTCCTCGCCGGACTTGTCCGCGCGGCCGGGCGGGGGGTAAGGGTAAGGATCGTTCTTGAGGGGGATAACGGCTCAAGGGGTTCTCTCGCTGATAAAAGCAACAGGGAAACGGCCGCAAGACTGAAGGGTAAGGGCATAGATGTACGCTTTGATTCTCCACATGTCACTACTCACGCGAAGGTGGCTGTAATCGACAGAAGGTATATATTCCTCGGAAGTCACAATTTGACAAATTCCGCGCTCAAGTATAATCACGAGCTGTCTGTTTTTATTGATTCCCCGTCAATGGCAGTGGAAATACTAAGATATATCGACTTACTGCACAAATGAGATCGTGATGAAAAGACAACAAAAGATAATATGCGTCCTGTGCGTCGTGCTGATGCTGGTTGCCGCCGGATGCGCGAGGGTTCCCGTGGGGGAAATCCCCCGACTCGTTCCCGAAGGGATGCCGGCAGGAAAAATAGAATCACTGACGGGTGACAACCTTGCAGAGGCAGGCAAAAACAGGGCGGCACTCGACTGGTACATGAAATCGTTGAAAAGCGGCCCTGATACAGGGCTTGAAAAATCTGTAAAAAAGAAGATCGAAGATATTATCGCCGATGGTCTGTCACTCTACCAGCTCAAAGAGGTAAAAAAAGATTACTGGTGGGGATACCCTTCGGGATATCTTCTCTACGCGCTCGCCGTGGCATCTTGCGATGTCAGGGAGTTCGAAAAGGCGGATGAGTATATAGACAGATTCCTCTCGGGTTACAGGGGACATCCTCTGTTCGAAAAGGGAGAGGCCCTGCGCCGGAGAATTACCGCCATAAAACTGGTAAACCGCTATGCGGTCGGGTGCGTTCTTCCCCTTACCGGGAAATATGCCATCTATGGAAACCGGGTGCTTGATGCTGTTGTTCTCGCTTCAGGTGTATTCGATCCGGAGCGTGACAGCCCCATACAGCTCTTCATAGAAGACTCGAAAGGTGATCCCGATACGGCGAGGGAGGCCGTAAGAAGGCTGGCCGATGAACATCATGTTATCGGTATAACAGGTCCCCTCGGAAGCGCGGCGGCCCTCGAAGCGGCCAGAGAAGCTCAGCTGCTGGGCGTTCCCATAATAACCCTGACACAGAGGAGGGATATTACCGAAACAGGCGATTATGTTTTTCGGGATTTTCTCACCAGTGATATGCAGGCAAAAGCACTTGTTACATATTCCATCAATAACCTCGGCATAGAGGATTTCGCCATCTTATATCCCGACGATAATTATGGAACAGAGATGATGAATCTGTTCTGGGATGAGGTCCTGCGGCAGGGTGGACAGATACGCGGGGTGGAATCATACAGTGGCAAGCAGACCGACTTTGGCAGGGAAATAAAATCATTGACCGGTCTGAATTTTTCTGAAGAGGATGAAGCGTCAGGAGAAAAGCCGGTGCCGATCGTGGATTTTGACGCGCTTTTTATACCGGACTCCTGTTTTACCTTGAGCATGATAGCCCCCCAGCTGGCATTCTACGATATCACCGGCGTTCAGCTTTTGGGGACAAGCATCTGTAATTCTCCGGATATACTGAAAGAGAACAGTGAATATCTTGAAGGTGCCGTTTTTACTGATTGTTTTTTTCTCGACAGCGCCCGCCCGGAGGTCAGGAACTTTATAGATTGTTTTTATGTCGCGTGCGGCAGGGAACCGGGTAATATGGAGGCACTTGCATACGACGCGGCAAAAATAATGACAGATCTGATAACAGAAGATAATGCAGAGACCAGAGATGATATGAAAGACGGCCTCTCGCACGTCAAGGACTATCCCGGAATAACAGGGATGACTTCATTTTCCGGGACAGGGGACGTGGAAAGACCCCTCCACATACTCATGGTAATGGAGGGTGAGATTGTTCAGATAAGATAGTTTTATTTGTAATCGTGAACGGTTATGCTCACTCCACACCTGTCGGTATAAGGCACATAAAGCGAAGAATCCCTTCGCCTTTATTTATCAGACAATGTTCCTCACCGGGCGGGATGAAGATGGTGGATCCTTCCCCTACAGGAGTTTCATTCCCGAAATTGTTTCTGGCCGCGGCATTTCCCTTCAGCACGAATATCTCATGTTCCCACGGATGGTCGTGCAGGGGACTGGATGCTCCCGGCTCCAGCTCAAATATCCTCATGATGAAATTGGGGGCACCTTCCTGTTCTCCTATGACAACCTTTTTTTTCACGCCCTCCATTATTTCAACCGCTTCCACATCTTCATAATGACGGATAATCACTGTTCTGTTTCCTTTCTCCTCAAATTTGAGTCCAAGCCTCCGGTTTCCAGGTATCCATTTTTACAAGTCTGTCTATTTTAGATCGTCCTTGCGTCTGGAAAGAATCCCTTTGAACTTCAGCGCCGATTTTATAATGCCGACAATATTTTCTGTTCTTAAAAATTCCGTATTTATGATGAGGTCGTAATTGGCGGGGTCTTCTATATCCACCTTAAAGTTTCGCCTCACCGAGTCCCTGCGCTCTCCTTCTTTCAGGAGGATTTGTCGCTTAGCATCATCTTTAGTAAGGCTGAACTCCCTCATTATATTAGATATCTTCACCTCCATGGGTGCGATGAATCTCACCCTGAGGGTCTCTTCGGGAGGCAGAATCAGATTTGCGCCCCTCCCGATAATAATGGCGCCTCCCTGCTCCCCTATGGTAATTATGACCTTTGTCAGATGATGCATATATTGATCCGCGAGAAGAAAACGAGTCCGCCCGAGATACTGCACCCAGTTGTCAAGCATGCTGTGTGTCTTTTCGTCGAGATATGAAACAACCTTCTCGCTCATCCTGACGCTTTTAGCCACTTCATTTATGATTCTGGCATCTATGATATCGAGTTTCAATTCCCGAGAGAGTTGCTGAACCAGCTCCGTTACAATACTTCCCGGTTCTCTTTCGATGGTTATGACGGGCAGAGAAGATTCCTCTTTATTCTTTCTCCTCTTTTTAGAGATTTCCCACTTTTTCACCTGCTCTTCAATAAGACGGTCAATGTTCATACCCATGGCATCTCCTTCCTGGTGCTTGAATTGAACAGCGAGCACATTCCCCGAAACTTGTCGCGGGGGGCTTCAATTTGAATCCAAAAGCATACTCTCTGAATATCAATGTGCGTTAGAATTTATTACAATATCCGAAGGTCTGTCAACACTTTTTCGGCCCGGCAAAACCACGCCACAATGCAAGCAGACGCACTGCGACTATCGCCATTACCAGGCGCGGAACCCACAGCCAGAACATACCTATGCCAAAGGGGAGAAACAGCGCGGGATCTTCAATCATAGAGTGATTGATGCCTATAGAGAGCTGGAGCCTCTCCAGTTCTTCATCAGTGAGATTCCCCCTCTTTGCCTCTTCGACAATTACCGCCCCGCCATAAGCCAATCCGAACATAATGGCAGTTATCCACAGAATACCGACTCTCCTGCTCAGTCCCATAATCTTCAAAACGGGAGAGATAAATCTGACAATATGGCCTATCCAACCGAATTCTTTGAGTATTTCCATCAGTGTCAGCACAAACATAATGATGAAGAATATCTTTACAGCCAGTCCCCACATCACAAGAGACCACTGGCCGAACATTTCCATGAACGTTTGGCTGGAATGCATGACGGTCATCCCGCCGCCTGCATTCTGTCCGGTTGTATTTATGAAGGGCGCTATAATAAGCACTGCAATGACAGCAAAGACAAGACGGAAAAGGGTGGCTTTTAAAATTCCCATGCCCGATTTTCCCTGAATTATGCCTTCCTGAATCAGGTTGTGCGCTATGAGGAGAAAGACGGCTATCAATGTCATTTGCCCTGTGTTGAGAGGGAGAACCGCCATGGAGGCAATTCCTCCATAGATGCCGGTAAGCGCTCCCATAAGCAGCGGCAGCGCGGCAAGGCCAGGAAGGCTCAAAAACCTCATAGCCGGCTGGATCACAAAATCAATCTGTTCCATCCATCCGCTCCACGCGAAAAGCGCGGTCAGGAAAGATACCGGAAGGATTATCTTCATCATCCAGACAAAACCCTTCCACCCCTTGCTGATTCCCCCGGCAAGACTTTTTTTAAGTTTACCTCTGTTTGTCTGGTAATTCATAAAGTCAAAATGAGTATATTCCCTGTAATCCGTGAAAGCCGGGGATCAGTCGAAGATGATGGTCTTTGAACCATAAACCAGTATCCGGTGTTCGAGATGAAGCCTGACCGCCTTCGCGAGGACGGTCCTCTCCAGGTCTTTCCCCTTGAGCTTCATATTGTCCACCGAATCCTTATGCGTAATCTTTATAACATCCTGCGCGATTATAGGCCCTTCGTCCAGTGTCTCCGTGACGTAGTGGCTGGTGGCGCCGACAATCTTTACTCCCCTGTCATACGCTTGCTGGTAGGGATGGCCACCCGCGAATGCCGGCAGAAATGAATGATGTATATTGATTATCCTGCCATGATATCTGCCCACAAATTCACCGCTTAATATCTGCATGTAACGGGCCAGGACGATAAGGTCTATCCCCTCTTTCTCCAGTTCGGCAATCTCTTTCCTTTCCTGCTCTATCCTGTTTTCCGGCGTAACGGGATAATATCTGTAGGGAAGACCAAAGTGATCGGCCAGCGGCTTCATATCGAGATGATTGCTTATTACAAGGGGTATCTCTGCCCTGAATTCTCCCATCTGGTGTCTCAGTATAAGATCGTGAAAACAGTAGACATGTCTGGAAACGAATACCGCCATCTTCGGCATATAGTCGGAGAAATGCATCCTCCATCTCATTCCGAACCTCTTCACAAGGGGCGCGATCGCGTCATTCAGTTCGTCGCGGGCTATGGTAAATCCCTCCATATCCCATTCAATCCGCATGAACAGCATATTTTCAGGTTGAACCGAATATTGGGCGGCATCCAGTATATTGCCATTGTGCTCTGAGAGAAAGCCGGATATCCCGGCTACAATTCCCTTTTGATCGGGGCAGGACAGCAGCAGTATGGCCGTTGTTTTTTCCATGACTTATAGCTCCTTCCTGAAAGGTTCTGTCCATATATGAAAATGGCCCTTCAAGTCAAGAAAGGGTTGCCAAAATGAGAAGGTGTGATATAACGTCCCACAATTACCCGCGGGGGAAATTGTGAGATACCTTTATATAACATAAACAGGAGATCCGAATGAATCTGGTGGAAGAAATTGTTCTGCCCAACAATCTAATTGTACAGGTGTGGGACAAATCACGTGTTATCGCTTCCGATACCACAAAGGTTGAGCTTCGCATAGTGACGGACATGCCGGTCAAGGAAGAATATTTCAGCGATCCTGGGCATTTTCAGCAGGTCGTCGCGGTGTTCGGTCCGGAGATATCCTATGAATATACTAAGGAGAGGGCATTTGTCAGCACACTCGATAGCAAGAGAGTTTTCGATGAACTGCTCGAGGATTTCAGAAGGGACTCGCTCCCCTATATATCGAGAACTGTTTTTCCCGCGCGTTTTGCCGCGTCGAAGCTGCGCGATATCCGGCAGCACCCTTACAGGTATCGTGATATTTTGGGAGAAGCAGGCGCATGAGGGGTAACTTTGATGCCTTCATAAAAAGCCTTTTTACAAATTTAACGACTTCGTAAAAAGTCCGTCATTCCCGCGCAGGCGGAACTCTAAAGGGGATCGAGTATCTGAAAACACTGGATTCCCGTTTCCACGGGAATGACAAACAGAGACAGATCTCGATTTTTTACGAGCGTGTCAATCTTGACTTTTTACGAAGGCATTAAATTTGACAGTTTCGCAAAAAGTCGGAGCTTTTGCCGTTTTGTCATTCCCGACCTGATCGGAAATCCATAACTGCTTGTAATTGCTGGATTCCCGCTTTCGCGGGAATGACAGATTAGTGAGTTTTTGACTTTTTACGAGTTCGTCAAATTTAACCCTTATTCTCTTCAACGCGGGTGGACTTGTTAAATTTTCAGACTGGAGATGTAAAATGAAAAGAAAAGTTTCTGTAATCGGGTCGGGTTTTGTGGGTACAATGACAGCCCAGAGAATCGTTGAGAAAAATCTGGCAGACGTTGTTCTGCTGGATATTGTCGAGGGTCTCCCGCAGGGAAAGGCCCTCGATATCATGCAGTCAGCCTCTGTCGAGGGATTCGACAGGCAGATAATCGGCTCCAACGACTTTGCCGATACCGAACATTCGGATATCGTGGTCTTTACCGCGGGTTTCGCAAGGACACCCGGTATGAGCAGGGAGGAACTCGCCCGGAAAAATGGGGGCATAGTAAGATCCGTCGTGGAAACGGTCGCGAGACATGCCCCCGCCTGTATCATCATCATGGTGACAAATCCTCTCGATGTTATGACACACCTTGCATGGAAAACGTCGGGATTCCCGGCGGAAAGAGTTATGGGGATGGGGGGCATACTCGACAGCTCGAGATACAGGGTATTTCTGGCTGAAGAACTGAATGTATCGGCAGGAAGCATAGAAACCATGGTGCTGGGAAGTCACGGGGATTCCATGGTTCCGGTAGCTGCTCATACCACCGCGGGAGGTATCCAGGTAAGCCGGCTCATAGATAAACAACGGCTCGACGCTATTATTGAAAGGACAAAAAACGGGGGCGCTGAGATTGTGAATCTTCTCAAATCCGGCAGCGCCTGGCATGCCCCTTCCTCCTCCGCAGTCGCCATGGTGGAGGCAATACTGGGCGATACCAAAGAAATCTTTCCCGTTTCAGCATATCTGACAGGACAGTATGGCATTGAGGATGTGCATATCGGTGTTCCGGTAAAACTGGGTGCGGCCGGAATCGAAGAGATATACGAGATAGCCCTTTCCGATGAAGAGCTGGAAGGTCTGAAGCGATCCGCCGGAGCGGTCAGTAAAACGTTCGCAGGTCTGAAGATTTCATGAGCTATTCATCCATTGAGGAGATTCTCCCCCTTGTTGAAAAACCGGGCAGATATATAGGTGGGGAGATAAATTCCATAAAAAAAGACTGGGAAAAATGTCGTCTGACCTTTGGCCTTGCCTTTCCCGATATTTACGAAATAGGCATGTCGCACCTCGGCCTGCAGATCCTCTATTCCATCCTGAATAATGAACCGGAGACAGCGGCTGAGAGGTTTTATGCCCCCTGGCCGGACATGGAGGCTCTGATGAGGGAAAATAAGATTCCCCTTACCTCTCTCGAATCGGGAACCCCCCTTTCCGGATTTGATATCGTGGGATTTTCACTGCAGTATGAGCTGTCCTGCACCAATGTCCTGAACATGCTGGATCTGGGCGGCGTGCCGATATATTCCAAGGACAGGAGAGAAGATGTACCCATAATAATCGCGGGAGGGCCCTCTGTCTTTAATCCCTTACCGGTGGCGCCTTTCTTCGACGCGCTTGTCGTGGGAGAGGGAGAAGAAGTAATACTGGAGATCTCCCGCGCGATGATCAGCGGTAAAGAAAGGGAATATAAACGCTCCGCCCTGTTAAATCTTCTCGCGGAGATCGAGGGTATCTGGGTTCCTTCTCTGCACGGCATGGAGAAAAAGATAAAGAAAAGGGTTGTGACAGATCTGGAAAAATGGCGCTTCCCGTCCAGGCCCATCGTGCCCCTCGTCAGGACAGTACACGACAGGATAACCCTGGAAATAGCGAGGGGATGCAGCCGAGGATGTCGCTTCTGCCAGCCGGGAATGGTCTGGAGACCGGTCAGGGAAAGATCCGTCGACGCGCTGGAAAAGATGGCGGAAGAGATGCTCTCTTCAACGGGGCACAGCGAGATTTCTCTTTTATCCCTCAGTTCCGGCGATTATTCCCATATTGAATATCTTCTTACATCTCTCATGAATAAGTATTACGAAAAGAGGGTGGCCTTGGCCCTCCCCTCCATGAGGGTGGAAACCCTTACCGCGAAGCTGATCGATCAGATAAAAAGGGTGCGCAAGACAAGCTTCACGCTCGCGCCTGAGGCCGGGACACAGAGGCTGAGGGATGTGATAAACAAGGGAAACACCGAAGAGGCCCTCCTCGCCACCGCGCGAAAAGTATTTGATGCCGGGTGGAAATCTATCAAGCTCTATTTCATGATCGGGCTTCCCTCTGAAACACAGGAAGACCTCGAGGGAATTGTCGATCTCGCCTATAAGGTGCTCAGGGAAGGGAACAACAGACATCAGGTCACCGTCAGTATCTCCACATTTGTACCGAAACCCTTCACACCCTTTCAATGGCAACGACAGATAACCATCGACGAGACAAAAGAAAAACAGGATTTTTTCAAGAAAAACATCCGGCACAAAAACCTGAAGCTCAAATGGCATGACAAGGAAATGAGCTTTCTGGAAGGTCTGATGACAAGGGGAGACGAGAAGATAAGCGGTCTCGTGGCGAAGGCCTTTTATTCGGGATGCCGTTTCGATGGCTGGAGTGACCGGTTTCAGTTTGATATATGGAAGCAGGCAATAGATGACCTGGGGATAAATGTGAATGACTATCTCGGAGAAAGGGATACGAAAGACGCGCTTCCATGGGATAATATCGATTGCGGCATAACAAAAGAGTTCCTCGTGGAAGAGTATGAAAAATCCCTGGACGCGGAGCTTACGGAAGACTGCCGCTCTGCCGGGTGTTATCAGTGCGGGGTATGTTCGGGGGATATCAGGATAATCGAGTCCGAAGAACCACGCCCCATATCTTCCCGGAGACATGTCCTCTCCCCCCGTGAAGCAGAGATTACCCACCTCAGAATAAGGTTTGCCAGACAGGGAAAAGCCGGCATGCTGTCGCATCTCGAGATGTCTTCCGCTATCGTGCGGGCGATAAACATAAGCGGCCTTGCCTTCGCTTTTTCAGAGGGGTTTCATCCCCATCCAAAGATATCATTCCCCTATGCTCTTCCGGTCGGGGTGGAAAGCCTGTGCGAATATGCTGACATTCAGCTCCGGGGACATATCGGTTCCCCGGAAGAGTTCGCCGCCAGGGTAAATCTCTGCCTGCCTTCGGGAATAGAGATACTGAGCGCCAAAATGATTTACCCCCATACCATATCACTGTCTAATCTCATTGAAGGATTTGACTATAAAATCTACCTTCCGGATGCACCCATTTTGTCCGCCGGCCCGACTCCTGATGAGAGGATAAAGGCATTCCTGAAATCGGACACATTTATGATATCCAAATACCGGAAGGGGGCCGTCGTCGCGAAGGATATACGCCCACTGATAACTTCTATTGCCCTCAACACGGAGGAGGCTGTAATCTCCATGTCGGTGCGTTTTGACCCGGGCGGGGGAGTCAAACCGCTCGAGATACTGACACAGGTTGTCGGATTCGACGATGAATACGCGAAGAGAGCAAGGATTATAAAGACAGGAATTAACTGCAAAGAATAACCTGAAACTCGAAGAAAGAGAATATAATGCCAAAAGAAATTATCTTTAACTGCACGGAATACGAAACAAGGATCGCCATATTGGAAGACCACGTACTCTCTAATTTCTATGTGGAGAGGGTCGATGAAAGATCCATAGCGGGAAACATATATAAGGGCAAAGTGGTTCGCGTACTTCCGGGGATACAGGCCGCATTTGTGGACATAGGCATTGAACGCAGCGCGTTTCTGTATGTAGCGGATATCAATAATGAAACATTTGGGGTGGATTTCCTGGCAAATGGAGATGACGATTCCATAGAATATGAAGAGGAAGTACATCCGGAACAACGCACCCATCCCATAGAAGACATGCTGAGAGAGGGGCAGGAAATTCTTGTTCAGGTATCCAAAGAACCGCTGGGGACCAAGGGCTCGAGGGTCACCACACATATATCGCTCGCGGGGAGAAACATTGTCTCTATGCCGACATTATACCATACAGGTATATCAAGAAAGATTACCAGCGAGGAGGAAAGAGACCGGCTGAGTGAGATCATCAAAAAACTGCGCCCGGAAAGATACGGGTTCATCGCGCGAACTGTGAGCGAGGGAAAGGGAGAAGATGAACTGAAAGGTGATTTCGACTATCTTTCCAAACTGTGGAACACCATCAGGGAAAAAGAGCAGCACACAGGCGCCCCGGGACTTGTGCACAGAGAAATGGGTATGACACTGCGCGCAATCCGCGACTTCTACACGGAAGACGTGGAGAGGATTGTCATAGATTCAGAGGAAGAATACCGGAAAGCAATCGATTTCATGGATA
>Ga0222701_1000526_pt1 | contig 13882 bp, 13 predicted proteins | sample AntAcemetage1502_FD_179825 | JGI IMG/M metagenome (GOLD analysis project Ga0222701, IMG submission 179825) | Saline water microbial communities from Ace Lake, Antarctica - #1502 | ecosystem: Environmental > Aquatic > Non-marine Saline and Alkaline > Saline | place: Antarctica: Ace Lake... | reverse complement strand
CTCTCCACTACCAATTTTTGTAAAGTCACGCAACAAACAACTATCCCAAGTACGGGTTCTTGTTCCATCTTTGAGATTTAAAGAAACCTCATCCTCTACATCATAACAAAAACAGGTGGGACAAACCATTGTACAGGAACCGCATCCCATGCATCTATCAGATCTTGCACCCCATATGCCATGATTGTAATTTGCAACAAGAACAGACGACCATTTCTCTTTATCTATCTTAACCTTTTTCTTGTATAGAGAAGCAATATCTTCACGAACTTTCTGTATCTTTTTTATATCGGATTTTGTTGCATCCTTTGTTTTAGCATATTTTTCAAGAAGTTTTTTACCTTTTTCTGAACCTACAGTTATTGCATAATCTTTACCCAAATTTGTAAGCATCAAATCAAAGCCAGAATCAGTAACGTTCGTCTTCATGCTGGCAGCAAATGATCTATCTGATACATTCTGGATATCAACTCCAATGATGATTGTATTATCTCTTCTTTTTTCGTAGAAATCATCCTTCTGCGAATCAAGATAAAGTTTATCTGTCTGCTGTAAAGCAATGATATCATAAGGATGTATACCTATAATGATCCTTGGTTTCTCTGCATCACTTTCTTTGACATCAAACGGCTTATCGAGATTAAAACCCATCATCTTTTCATATTGCGGGAGAAAATATTTTTTTGGAGGGAGAATTGTCACATCATAATCCAATCGAAGTTCGTCAGCATTTTCTAGTGGGTCAAAAACGAATTTCTCTCCTTTTGTCTTGACACCTATAACTTCGTGTGCCTCGTCTTTAATAATATTGTCTACAAAAGAATCTAAATCCTTTTTTGCAATTATTTTCACCGGTTTAGATTTCATCATCATTTATCACCAAATTAAGCCCCAGATACTCGTTTAACCGACCTGTTTTTATGACCTCATATCTAACCAAAGTATAATAATTTTCCTTGAAAAAGACTGTGGGTACATTGAATAGGGGAAGGAAATGTCTTGCACCATTGCAGTAACAAGCGTTGCCAAAAATTTGTATTCTTATGAGTTTCTTCCATTCAATAACTCCAGAAAACTTTAAATTATTCACTAAGATTATGCCTATATCTAAAAATGACAATAAGAATGGTGAAACTATGGAAAAAACAGATGTGTTAATAATCGGTGGTAGCGCTGCAGGCATTGTCGCTGCAGTAACAGGAAAGTCAAATTACTCAGACAAAGATTTTATGGTTATACGCAAAGAAAAAAAGGTTATGGTCCCTTGTGGAATTCCTTATATTTTTGGATCATTGGAAAGCAGTGAGAAGAATATCATACCTGATGCTGTATTAGATAATGCCGGTGTGAAGTTCAAAGTCGATGAAGTGGTCTCTCTCGATCAGGAAAAAAAGACATGTAAAACAGCTGATGGGACGGAAGTCAGTTTTGATAAGCTTGTATTTGCAACTGGTTCTACTACTAAAATACCGAAATGGCTTAAGGGAGCAGACAAAGAAAATGTTTTTACCATACCAAAGGACAAAGAATATCTTGATAAAGCATTAGATAAGCTCAAGTATTGCAAAAAGATTGTAACCATAGGTGGAGGTTTCATTGGTGTTGAAGTATCAGATGAGCTAAATAAACGCAATAAAAATGTAACTATAGTTGAGATATTACCTCATGTATTGACTCTCGCCTTTGATGAAGAGATCGCTATTAGAGCTGAAGAGATTCTTAAATCACGTGGCGTGAAAATAAAATCTGGCATGGGAGTAAAAGAAATAATAGGAGATAAAAAATCTACTGAAATTCTACTGGATAATGGAGAAAAACTTGATGCAGACGCAGTAATTTTATCGATGGGATACAAGCCAAATACTAACCTCGCTGAGAAATCAGGGCTAAAACTCAACGAGAAAGGATTCATTAAAGTAGGTGAATACATGAGAACAGAAAATCCAGATATATTTGCCGTTGGTGACTGTGCTGAAAAGAGAGATTTTTTCACTAGAAAAGCAAGCAGTATCATGCTTGCTTCCACTGCTTGTGCCGAAGCGAGAATAGCAGGTATGAATCTCTACAAGCTTTCAGCAGTAAAAACATTTGGTGGTACCATTGCAATTTTCTCAACAGTAATTGGAGACACTGGTTTCGGGGTAGCAGGATTGACAGAAGATATGGCCAGCAAAGAAGGATTTGATTTTGTTTCAGGGTCTTTTGAAGGGATTGATAAACATCCTGGAACTTTACCAAACACAAATAAACAGATGGTAAAATTAATTGTAGCTAGAGATTCAGGCATAATACTTGGTGGGGAAGTAATTGGCGGATTAAGTACAGGGGAATTAACAAATATCCTTGGATTTGCCGTTCAAAACAAAATGACTATCAATTCCCTTTTGACTGCCCAGATTGGGACGCACCCATTGGTCACTGCGCCTCCAACCGCATATCCAATAATAAAAGCTGCTGAAGTTGTTTCAAAGAAGCTTTAATCAAGATTGCATCTCACACATCGCTACCAGAAAACCTCTTAGATACTGGGTTATGATGTACATCGTCTTTATTATTCCTCTGTGGTTTTATGTTAAGTTTTCCGGGCAAACTTTATCTTTACACATATACTGGCCCATAGGTATTTTCATAAGTTTAGGATTGATGTTATTTCTTTGGGGCGCATCTCATATCATCAATTATATAAATGTTTCAAATTGAAGTCGTATGATGATACTTTTTATTTTAAACATACAAAAAAACCACAAGGATTATATATGTTATCAATATTAGCCCAACAGGGTTATATTATGAGTAAAGTAGCTATTGTATGTAACGGAGCAGAAAACGCAAATCTCTATCCAACTTTTATTTTGGCGTCTAGTGCAGCTGCTTCTGGAGATGAAGTTATTTTATTTTTCACTCCAGGTGCTGCACCAGCGTTAAGAAAAGGAGAACTTGAGAAAATCAAAGCTAAGGGTTATCCTGATATGGCAGAACTGGTCGAAGGAGTAACTACTCTTGGGGGAAGAATAATCCTCTGTGAACTTGCGTTAGAAGCAAAAGATATGAAAAAAGAAGAATTTAGAGACGGCATCGAAATTGGTGGAGCAACCTCATTTATGGCAGATATCCAGGATGCTCAAGTAACATTTTCGTTTTAAAAGGAGGTAAAAAATATGGCGACATATACACTTGATGCTTTGGGATTGAAATGCCCACAACCTGTACTTAAAGTAGCAGTTAAAGCCAAAGAACTTCAACCAGGAGATATGCTTGAAGTGTTAGCTGACTGTCCATCTTTCCCAAATGATATCAAAGCTTGGTGTACTAGAATGAATAAGACTCTTCTTGTCTGTGCAGATGAAGGCGACGGGAAGAGCAAAGCGCAAATACAGTTTTGATACTCTTATCCATTCTACAAATAGAAAGTTGAAAAAATACATTAGTCAATAGGGGTAAAGGTACATATGCTTGTGGGAGAAAAATGACAGAAGAAACAGAAGATTTTGAACCAAGGATAGTTGGTTTTCTTTGCAACTGGTGTTCGTATGCTGGAGCAGATCTTGCTGGCAATAGTAAATTACCTGTGTCTCCCTCGCTTACAACGATACGAGTAATGTGTTCTAGTAGAGTAGACCCTGTTCTTGTAGAAACTGCATTTCTTCATGGGGCAGATGGCGTTCTTATAGCTGGATGTCATCCAGGTGATTGCCATTATGATGAAGGAAATTACTATGCACGAAGAAGATTTACTGTTTTAGAAAAAGTTATTGAGGGGCTTGGTTTAGAGTCAGATCGTCTTCAACTTTCATGGATATCTGCATCAGAAGGTCAGAGATTTGCAGATGTTGTTAATGAGTTTGATAAAAAGATTCGTAAGATGGGGCCAAACCCGCTACGAGAAAAAAAATCGTTATAAAGAGACTGTATAAAATGGAGGAAAAAGAGATTCATTCAGATGTGTTAGTCATTGGAGCTGGCTTAGCGGGTATTGAGGCTAGCTTACTTCTTTCTAGTTCAGACAGAAAAGTGCATCTTGTTGAAAAAACATCCTATACTGGTGGGACTGTCATAAAATTTGAGGAAGTCTTCTCCAACATGGAATGTTCTACCTGTATGGTATCGCCAAGACAACAAGAGCTACTGCAGGATAAAAACATTAATCTACTGACTCTATCTGAAGTTGAAGAAGTCAAAGGATCCTTGGGTAATTTTACTGTTAAGATTAATAAAAAAGCGAGATATGTTGACCTGCAAAACTGTATTGGATGCAACGCCTGTTTTGAACCATGTCCTGTTAGTCTGAAAAATGAGTTTGAGGAGGGGCTTAGTGAGCGAAAAGCAATATATACTCCATGCGCTGGTGCACTTCCTAATGTTCCTATGATTGATACGGAACATTGTCTTCGTTTTAATGGTAAAGAATGTACGGCTTGTCAGGAAGCATGCATGTTTGAAGCTATTGATTTTAACCAAAAGGATGAACAACTAAAACTTAATGTTGAAGCAATTATTGCAGCGACAGGATTTACTCTATTTGACTCGAAACAAATACCTAAATATGGTTACGGGAAAATCGATGATGTATACTCTGCATTTGAGTTTGAGAGATTATATGCATCTAATGGCCCTACTGAGGGCAAACTTCGTCTTAAAAATGGAAAAACTCCAAAATCGGCAGCTATTATTCATTGTGTAGGCAGGGACCAAAAAGGATACTGTTCATCTGTATGCTGTCTGTATTCACTCAAATTTAATCATTATCTAAAATCCAAGATACCTGAGATGGAGATAGATGAGTTCTACACTGATCTTTGCATACCTGGTAAATCTCATCAGAAATTCTATGAGAAGATGAAAGAGACAGGAACTAATTTGATACGATTCCAGGACATAAATGTTGATAAACAAGGAGAAGGAATTACTGTTACATATACTAACGGCGGGAAAAAAAGCAGCCGTACTGTTGATATGGTGATACTCTCACCAGCAATTGAACCAAGAGCAGATTCATCTAAACTTGCAAAGATATTAGGCATCTCTCATGACGACTATGGTTTTTTTAAAGAAGAAGATCCGGACGTTTCCTCAGTAACTACCTCAAAACCAGGAGTGTTTATTGCAGGATGTGCACAAGGACCGAAAAATATTCAAGATTCTGTATCACAGGCAAGTGCTGCAGTAGGGAAAATACTTTCACAATCAGGGGATAAATAGGGGGCGTGTTACATGGAAAGGAAGATAGGTGTCTATATATGCGAATGCGGGCCGAATATTTCAGAGAAGATAGATATTGATAAAGTGATAGATGCTGTTTCTCTTCCTGAGGATGTTGCGGTTGTAAAAAGATATAAACTTCTATGTTCTGTTGATGGAAAAAAATTTCTTGAAGATGAAATTAAGAAACAAGGTTTAACACATCTAGTAATTGCTGCATGTTCGCCGAAACAACATGAAAAAACGTTTATGGAAGTATGTGAAAATGCTGGTATCAACCCATATCTCTATCAACTTGCTAATATACGTGAGCAATGCGCTTGGGTTACTGACGATAAAGATGAAGCTACAAAAAAAGCAATAAGGCTTGTGAAAGCAGCTATTCGTAGAGTCCGTTATCATTTTCCTCTTGAAAAAAAAGAAATTGCATGCAACCCTGATGTACTTGTTATTGGAGGAGGTGTTGCTGGTCTTGAGGCAAGTTTACAGCTTGCTAGTTCAGACAGAAGAGTATATCTTGTTGAGAAAACCAGCTCTTTAGGCGGAATGGTTGATAATTTTGAAAAAACATTTCCAAATATGCAACCAGGTTCTAATCTAATTAAACAAAAGATTTTAGATGTAAACAAAAACGAAAACATCAAGGTTTTTACTGATAGCATAGTTGAGGAGCTGCTTGGATTTTTTGGAAGTTTTGAAGTCAAAGTAAAGGCAAAAGAACAAGACGCCTTTGTTGAATTTGATGTTGGCGCGGTAGTACTGGCAACTGGCTCAAGCTTTTTTGATCCTAAACAAACACCTCAGTATGGATATGGAACTTTAGATAATGTTTTCACGGCGATAGAATTTGAAAAAATGAATAAGTCTGGAAAAATCTCTCTAAAAAACGGTAAAACCCCAAAAAATGTAGCTATTGTTCACTGTGTTGGAAGAAATGAAAAAGGTTACTGTTCACAGATATGTTGTATGTATTCATTAAAATTTGCTAGGTACCTAAAAGAAAAAATACCAGATGTAAATGTCTTTCATTTTTACTCTGATATGTGTATCCCTGGAAAATCACAGCAGAAGTTTTATGATCAAACAAAAGGAAAACATATCAATTTCATCAGATCCTCAAATATTGAGGTTACAAAAAAAGGAGACAATGTACAGATAAATTATTCTGATGAAGATGGTAAAGCAAACAATCTCCCTGCTAACATGGTAATTCTTTCACCTGCTATAACGCCTACATCTGATTCATCTCAGCTTGCTGAACTAGCGGGAATCTCTCAGGACGACAGTGGTTTTTTTGCAGAAGAACATGAAAAATTAAACCCTATCTCTACATCCACCGAAGGCATCTATATCGTTGGATCTGCACAAGGGCCAAAAGACATTCCAGATACTCTTATTCAAGCGGAGGCAGCTACAGGCAAAATACTTTCATCTCTTGTTCCTGGTAGAAAAATAGAGCCTGAGGTAAAAGTCGCTCATATATCTGAATCGTTTTGTATAGGATGTAAAAACTGTATGTCAGTTTGTTCCTATGGTACTATCACTTTTGATGAAGAAAAAAAGGTATGTGTAGTAAATGAGGTAATATGCCGCGGCTGTGGTAATTGTGTTGCTGCTTGTCCCTCTGGTGCTGCAACTCTTAAACATTTCACATTCAAACAACTCTATCAGGAGATACTGGAGGCTGTATAATGAGTAAATCTAAAGAAACATCTACAATCAAAACTGCAGTACTCCCAGCGAAATCTGGTACAAAAAAGGCTATTCTTGATTTTTTGAAAAATGCAATGGATAAAAAAAATTTTGATGCGGTAATTATTCCAATGAGGGTTCCTGCAGGCGATTCATTTGTATATGTACTTATCAAAGATGTCTCTCTTCTCAAAGATGCATTTCCTCTTTCACCGGTTATGTCTGTTCAGGGCGCTAGGGTGGTTTCTAGTGTAACCCGTCTAGGAAAAGGAGATATGAAGATAGCTGCTGTTATGCGTCCATGTGAAATACGGGCAACGATTGAACTGGCAAAGTTTGGTCAAGTAGATCTGGAGAATGTGACTCTTATAAGTATGGATTGTCCTGGTGTTATGCCCATATCTGATTTTCTGAGTGATCCTGAAAAAGGTATGAAACTTTTTGATGATGCTGTCACGAGTTGGGATGACAGCATAATGCGTCCTGTATGTAAGATATGTGATAAGTCAAGTATGATCGCAGGGGATATTCATATCGGTACTCTTGGTGCAAAAAAAGATACTTTTTTTATGATACCTAAGACGCAGAAAGGAAATGATACGTTAGAGAAATCAGACATAAAAATAGATGCAGATCTTGATGAATGGCATAATAAAGTTACAACTCTGTCTGAAGAGAAAAAGAAGAAAAGAAATAGTGCGAATAAAGATCTAAAAGTTAAGACAGGCGGTATTGATAATTTAATTGATACCTTCAGTCAATGCATCAACTGTCATAATTGTATGAAGGTTTGTCCGATATGTTTCTGTCGTTTGTGTTATTTTGATTCCGAAAATGTAAAACATTCGGCTGAAAACTATCTTCAGATAGCAGAAAACAAAGGAAGCATCAGATTTCTTCCTGACACCATTCTTTTCCAGACCGGAAGAATGATGCATATGAGTGTTTCTTGTGTATCTTGCGGGTCATGCGAAGATGCTTGCCCTGCGTCTATCCCAGTAGGCCAGATATTTAGTATGATTGCTGATGAAACCCAGAAGGCATTTGATTACGTATCTGGAAGGGATATCAATGAGCCGACACCACTAGTTGCTTATAAAAAAGATGAACTTCACGAGATGGAGGATGCACATGACTAAAGCTCTTAAAATTAATAAAAACGCTGAACAAGGTATCAAAGAGTTTCTTAGATTCCTTTTAGAAAGCGGCAAAGTAAAAGGAGTTTTCTCACTTAAAAAAATAAACAAAGAGGGAGCTGTTGCATATTCACTTATTACAGATCCAAAGGATCTTGAGGATTCTGTGCCTTTCTATCCAGTAATGCCTGTTACCGCTGGTTCTTTGTTATCTCGTTTTACGCTTAAGGGAAGTCCAGATAAACCAGTTGTTGCTGTTATGAGGCCTTGTGAGCTACGTGGGTTTGTTGAACTTGTGAAACGTGAACAGGGAAGTTTTGAGAATGTGTTTACTATAAGTATGACCTGTGGCGGTGTTTATCCACTTGATATGGCTGTTGATAAAAAGATAGAAAAAAATCTTCCAAAATACTGGGATGCAGTTAAAAAGAGTGAGATACCTGCAGATGTACGGACTGCATGTAAGGGATGCACGGAGTTTAAGCCATACACTGCAGATATAACAGTTGATTTGGTAGGTAATAAAGATATTGACAAACAATGCATAATTCTTCTTAATACTAAAAATGGGGAGAGTCTTGCTGATGGTATGGATGCAGAATTTTTAGAAAAAAAGCTTGATACTAAAAAACTTGATGTTCTTTTAGATAAAAGAGCGGTAGAAAAGAAAAAACTTTTTGATGAAATTGATAAAAAAATGAATGGTATGGATGGGTTAATCGACATATTTGGTAGATGTATAGGCTGCCATGGTTGTATGAGAGTTTGCCCGATTTGTTATTGTAAACTGTGTGAGTTTGAGTCCCCTGACTCTGAATATAAACCATCTAATTATAACTCTGAACTTAAAAAAAGAGGAGGAGTAAGAGTTCCACCTGGCACAATGTATTTCCAACTAGGAAGACTCACACATATCAGCATCTCTTGTGTAGGATGCGGTGCATGTGATGATGTCTGTCCTGTTGGCATACCTGTTTCAACTATATTTAAAAAGGTAGGGGAATCTGTACAGAAAATATTTAATTATATCCCAGGAAAAGATGTGAAAGAGAGCATTCCTCTTGTCACCTTTGAAAAAGAAGAGTTTATTGAGTTTGAGGAATAGGGTTAATATAACATGGTAGAAGATAAGGAATTTATGCCAAAGATACTTGCTTTTCTTTGCAACTGGTGCTCTTATGCAGGAGCGGATTTAGCTGGTACAAGCAGACTCAAATATCCACCTTCTATACTTCCTATTAGAGTCATGTGTTCCAGTAGGATAGATCCGCTTTTTATCATAAAAGCCTATCTGGGCGGTGCAGATGGCGTTCTTGTGGCTGGTTGCCATCCCGGTGACTGTCATTATGAAAAGGGCAATTATTATACTCGCAGACGATTTGCGTTGTTGAAAAAAATATTTGAAGAGCTGAATATGGAGCCAGATCGTTTGATGCTTTCGTGGATATCTGCATCTGAAGGTCACAAGTATGCAAGAGTGGCTACAGAGTTTACAGAAAAAATCAAAAAATCAGGAGAAAGTTCTGTCAAAAATAAGATATTTTTGTAGTACAATTAGACATTATCTTTGAAACTCATATGCAACACGTTATGTCCAACATTTGAGATGTGATGCTAAATTTTTAGCATAGCATACACCAACATACTCCGTATCAAATCATCTCCTAATGGTGTTTTTGCTGCTGTTCGCCGGATCGAAAAGAGCAGAAGCACCACCATCCGTATTCTATGAAAAACAGGTTTTTATGGCTTGCCGCCCCTTGACCACCGGTCAACGTCAAATTCATTCACTATAAACTGGGTAAAAATCTTTCTTTAAAAAACACATTTGTAAATGAGTTTTTCATGTGAGAATTATAAATGGTTGCAAGGTACAAAACAAGCAATTGATGCCACCAGAAAGGCCCCCCAAATTCAGCAGATTTTAAATAGGAATAAAGGATAAGAAAATTACAAAAAGTATCTGTAGAGCTGTTAGTTTATGAGTGATAACCTATGAGTATAATTGATTTAACGTCTATGGGGGAGTCTCAAACAGAGATAAAAAAAGAAATCAATGAACGATTGTCCAAACTACAGGGCGAGATATCAGATTATTGTTTTCAATGTGCAAAATGCACCTCTGGTTGTGAGGCTCATAAGCTGTTGGAATTAGAACCACACAAAATTGTTGCCCTGCTTAAACGCGGTTTGATTGACGAAATGGTCAATTCTGATGTTATCTGGACATGCATGAGTTGTTTTAAATGCAGGGAGCGATGCCCACAGAAGGTTGCACCAGTAGAGATTTTATTTGCATTAAAAAACATGGCTGTTGCAAGTGGTAAGCAGATACCTGGAAAATATACTGCAATGCTTCAGTCAATATTGTCTATTGGCCTGATTCAAGATGTGCAGACAGTTACGACTCGAGATAATAAGATGAAGAAACGAGAGGAGCTAGGTCTCCCTGCTGTTTCAAAACCTATTGATGCTGCTAAATTTCAAACGGTTTTATCTAAACTTGCTGTTGAAAAAATATAGTTGGAGAGTCTTATGAAAAAATATGTGTTTTATCCTGGATGCGTTATGTCAACGGAGCAATATGCCTATGAAATGTCCATTCGTGAGATATTGCCAAAAATAGACATCGAACTTGCTGATGTTGAAGGTTTTTCGTGTTGCGGAGCACCAATGAAAAGTGTGAATCAGCTTATGACATTGTATCTCTCGGCTCGTAATCTTTCAATCGCTCAGAAGGAAGGCCTTGGTTTGTTTGTCCCATGCCCTGTGTGTCATTTATCATTTAGTGAATGTCAACGAATAATGGAAAATAATGCAGAAATGAGAGATCGAATCAATGGGATGCTTTCTTCTGAAGATTTACAATATAACGGCTCGGTCAATCTCGTTAATATAATTGACTTATTGCACGATCATGTTGGCATTGATAAAATAAAGAAATTAGTTAAAAAACCACTTGAGAACTTGAAGGTTGCCACGCATTACGGATGCCATTTGATCCGGCCCAGTGAGGTAGGGCGACCAGTAGATTCTGAAAACCCACAGAAAATGGAGACGGTGCTAAAAGCTCTGAGTGCAAAACCACTTGACTATGCTGAGAAACTTGATTGTTGTGGTGCAATGATTCAGGCAAATCTTCCCGAGTCAGCACTTACTAAAACAGGTCAGAAACTAGTGGCAGTCCAGGAGCAGGGTTTTGATGTTTTTGTTGATGTATGCCCATGGTGTCACCGGATGTTCGATTCTAAGCAAACCAAGGCTGGAGAAACTGTAGCAGCAAAGCTTGATGTTCCTGTTGTTTATCTCACCCAACTATTGGGTCTTGCATTTGGCATAGACAAAAAGAGGCTTGGAATGGATTTGAATCTTAGCCCCGTTGATAAAGTCAAGATTGGAGGGAAATAATCATGAGCGACAAAATCGGTGTGTTTGTTTGCCATTGTGGTATAAACATTGCTTCAGTAGTAGATGTTAAGCGGCTTGCGAAGTATGCTTCAAATCTTGACAATGTTGTTGTTAGTAAGGACTACAAGTATATGTGTTCTGATACAGGTGCCAAACTTATTAAGGAATCAATTAAAAAACACAAGCTTGATGGTGTTGTTATTGCCTGCTGTTCTCCTAGAATGCACGAGCATACCTTCCGTGGCGTGGTTGAAACTGGAGGCGTTAATGCATTTAATTTAGAAATAGCAAATGTTCGGGAGCAGTGTTCGTGGGCCCATGATGATAAAGAAAGAGCTACTCAGAAGGCCGAGGCGTTGGTTCGCGGAGCTGTTGCTAAGGCACGTCTTTTGGAACCACTAGAGAGATCCAAAATTTCTGTTAATCCAAATGCACTTGTTGTTGGTGGCGGTATCTCCGGCATTCAAGCATCTTTAGATCTTGCAGATAAGGGATTTAAGGTTTATTTAGTTGAAAAAACTCCGAGTATTGGCGGACGGATGGCACAACTTGATAAGACATTTCCAACGCTTGATTGTTCTGCATGCATACTAACGCCTAAGATGATGGAGGTTGCAAATCACCAAAATATTGAATTGCTTACATATTCTGAAATTGAAAGTGTTGAAGGCAATATCGGAAATTATACTGTCAAGGTTAAGAATAAACCTAGATATGTGGATATGGACAAATGTACTGGCTGCGGCGACTGTGTAGGCGCATGTAGAATGAAAGATCGTATCTCTAGTGAGTTTGATATGGGAATGGGCAAACGTAGCGCAATTTACATACCGTTTCCACAGGCCATACCATTGAAATGTACAATTGACTCTGAGAATTGCTTGATGATTACCCGTGGCAAATGCGGTAAAGGTCCGCTTTGTGTGGAAGTATGTGAAGCCGATGCCATTGACTTCAAACAAAAAGAAGAGATCGTAGAACTTGATGTCGGCTCAATTATTGTTGCTACAGGTTACGATTTGCTGGATCCAGCTAGCGTATATGAGTACGGCTATTCACGATATGACAATGTTATTACGACGCTTGAGATGGAGCGATTGATTAGTTCATCTGGCCCTACTGTAGGAGATATAGTATGTCCATCTAATGGAGAAAATCCAAAAAGCATTACTTTTGTCTTATGTGTTGGATCTCGTGATGAAACGTCCTGTACATGGTGTTGTCGTATTGGATGTATGAGTGCACTAAAGCAAGTTTATCTTATAAAGGAAAAACTTGGTGATGATGTAGAGATAAATGTGTGTTATACAGATATCCGCTCTTTTGGAAAGGGTTATGAAGAATTCTATCGAAAGATTCGAGGGCAGAATACTAACTTTTTTAGAGGGAAACCTTCCGACGTGAGAAAGGCAGAAGACCATCTCAAGATGGATGTTTTTGATACGATGACTAGCAAACTCTTTGAAATAAATACGGATATGGTTGTTCTTGTTCCAGAACTAGTGCCAAGATCCGATGCTGATGATTTTACCAGGGTTCTTCATCTGTCTCAAAGTGCCGATGGTTTCTATCTTGAGGCGCATCCAAAACTTAGACCAATGGATACGTTTACTGATGGTGTTTTCCTTGCTGGTTGTTGTCAAGGGCCTAAGGATATTCAGGACTCAGTATCTCAGGCAAGTGGTGCCGCTAGTCGTGCTGCAAATATTTTATCCAAAAAAGAACTTGAGGCAGAGCCGCAGGTTGCTTGTGTAGATGAGGACGTATGTTCTGGCTGTGGATTATGTGTCTCTGTTTGTGCATATAATGCAATAGAGCTTGTAGAAGAAGACGATGGGAGATCCCATGCAAAAGTTACTGAGGCGCTATGTAAGGGATGTGGTGCTTGTGTTGGTGCCTGTCCATCTGGTGCTATGCAGCAGCGTGGTTTCAAAGATAAACAGATATTACCTATGATTAGAGAAACAGTTTGAATGAATTGTCATGGAATGCATGACAGTATTTTAAATATGGAACTCCGATATTTCTTCGTTAAAATTGTTTATCTCCTACTTGAGTTTTATTGAACCATTGCATATAGATTCAAGTAGTATTTTCTCTTTCACGTCTCCGCTCTTCAATTATATCTATTGGCACCTTTCTCTCATTTTCTTCACGGTTCAATGCATGGTTTAAAGCGACTATAGCACACAAAGATACTTGCTCCTCCCCAAGTCCACCAACTACATCATCGGTGATCGCTAACACTTCATCGTGAGTTAATCCCAAATCCATGGCATTACCTATGCATTTTTTAAGTTGACTTTTAGCTAAAACACACTTCCTAAAACAGTCTCTAAGTTTATTCATTATTTCCTCTTTTTCGTCATCGGCTAATGCAACAGACTTGGCTTTCACATGCCTATGCTCTTTTTCATATCTAAACAATTGACTCGCAGCTACTATAG
>Ga0222701_1000525_pt1 | contig 13892 bp, 19 predicted proteins | sample AntAcemetage1502_FD_179825 | JGI IMG/M metagenome (GOLD analysis project Ga0222701, IMG submission 179825) | Saline water microbial communities from Ace Lake, Antarctica - #1502 | ecosystem: Environmental > Aquatic > Non-marine Saline and Alkaline > Saline | place: Antarctica: Ace Lake... | reverse complement strand
CGCACTGGGAGACGGTTGCGTATGGTTCGAAGGCTGAGGCGATGGCTGCAGCGAAACGTGTGGCGAGACGGTTGGGACTTTTGGGTGTTGTGGATTGCTGCCACGAGTAGGACGTGTATTTCACACGTCGCACGGATAACGCAGAAGGGAAAGCAAAAGATTAAGTAGACCAGTCGACGTTCGGCTGGTATCGAATTGACCCACATGAAAGACAATCTCATGCGAATCATTCGACGATTGCTCGGCCTGCTTCAGCCTGCCGGGCGACGACTGAAACTCTATGGAAAGGCGAGAAAATGACGTTGACGTACGACGATGCGAAGGAATACGTGAGCTACGTGGTGGACGATGCACTGTGTGGTCGACGGCTGGGAGATGACCAGCATGCTGTGATTCGTGAGGGCGGTGACGATTCATTGCCGTCTCGAGAACGGAAAGGGTTTAAGTATCCCTCGGTGCTCGTGGGATGGAAATGGGGATTCGAGCCGATGTTCGTAGCGGTTCACAGTTATCTGGACGTTCGATTGGACGATGAAGAATGTGAGGAACTAGCGAGAGACTTCCTCGCAGAAAAGGGTTGGTTCTCGGGAGAGCCGATCGCTGCCGATTACGTGTTACGAAAACAACAGGAGGAAATAGTGTGAGCTTGAAATCGAAAAGCGTGTGTTCAGACGTTCCTGTGAAGCGGGGACGGACTGGGGTGATACGGCCAGTGTGGATCGGCGATGTTCTTAGTGGGTATGCGTTGTGCAAGGAACACGAAGTGATGATTCCAAGTGACGTACTCCGGCGATTCGACATGACGCAAACTGCGACGACCATCCGGCGGGTCGCGAAAGAATGTGGAATCACAGAGATCGAGTGGGGCAACCCGCTCGTGGTTGAGAGTGAATCGTGAATCGCTTGAGAGACCCTAATTATCCGATGTGTTGTCTGGGAAACCGGGCATCACTTCAGGCAATTACGCTTGGTGGAGAACGAGATGCTTCGATTACAAGCCCGAGCAGAAAGTGATGTGGATTTCCATTTCCGCAATGGAGATAAATTGCCAGCCAATGAATGGCACTATGTGTTCTGCCGTGCCATGCCATCGCGTCTAGTTCACAGAACCCTGCGTAGGCGATCAGCACTAGGTCATCGCGATCTGGAATTCTTCCGCAAGGAATTCCCCGCTGTCGAGTTCCGCTGCATTTCTGACACACGCAAGCGGGTAACGCAGAAGCAGAACCAAAAGTAGAGTATAGAGTAGACCAGCCAACCAAACCATTGAGGACAACACCATGATCAATGCAGATGACAATGAGTATTACAACACGACGAAATACCCACATTACGTGGGACAGCATGCGTCAAAATGGAAGATGTACGCAGATGATGATGGAATTATTGCATCGATTGCCTGCGTTCAGGGATGCCGTTCATCACGATATGGCAGCGTGGATCACCTGAAATCCGTAATTCGTGACATGCCGAATTCTGACTGGGAGATGTCGGACTACGGGGCCAATCTTCTCGGCGAGAAATTCATGGCGTACTGGGCATCAAAGAAAATTTCGTAACGGGAATTGCCCGATGTGGTGTCTGGGAAACCGGGCATCACTTCAGGCAATTACGCTTGGTGGAGAACGACACAATGCAAATTAACCACCGCGATTACACAACGCGTCGCAAACCGAACTGACCCGCTAATCGCACGGATAACGCAGAAGCAGAAGCAAAAGAGTGAGTAGAGATTTGAAACTGAAACCTAACTGAGGAACACACGATGAAAAGAACGACCATGACCGACGACTCAAGCAAATGGTTTGACCGTGACAAGTCCATCGAATTTAACGAAAAAACGACGTGGGACGGCAACAACCACATCAGCGATGCAACAGGAAGTCAGTGGAACCACGAAACACTGTACTTCACCAAAGGTGGCAACTGGGTACTCCACTGGTGGAGCCAATATCAGGGAACAACGGAATCATACTCCATAATCCCTGAAAACGCCGCGATCGATTGGCTGATCAGCCAGTCACGCACTGAGTGTGATGAAATCGAAGAGTTGCCCAAGTCTGTCCGAGAAGCAATCAAAAACCGCGATCGATCGGCTGAACTGTAAACGCAGAGTGAGCCGGGGCAACCCGGTGTAATGCGGCTTCCCATTGTGGGAACCAGTCACAAGCCTGGTGAGATGGAGATGAAGATGAAAATCAAAGACGACCTTGCGGATTGCACGATCAAAGAATAGGATGAAACGTTGTGGTGTGTTCTCACCACGGTTTGGGAGACTCGTCACCATTGCGGTGGCGAGTCTTTTTTAATGCGCGAGTGGGGGCACGGGTAACGCAGAAGCAGAAGCAAAAGAGTGAGTAGAGATTTGAAACTGAACCGAACTGGAGGACACACGATGAATCACGAGAAAATCCGCAAGAACTCCAAAACGCTTCTGGAGCCATACCACTTCTTGGGACTTGAGGTGTACGGCGACGTTTCCTTCGTGTCATGGCTCGCCAAAGAGGAAAAGGCGTTGGAGCGAATGAACGTGCACTCCTGCAACGAAGGGCGAACCAAAGGAGGCCAGACACGATACGAGAATCGATGCAAGAACACAATATCCAGCATTGAAGACGCAATGCCCAAACTGAAGGGTTGCGTTTTTATTAACGGAGACCCTCGGGGTGCTGCGATCAAGATCGATAACACAGCGGAGATTGGCGGACACAACAGCCGACATGGCTGTATTCCGAACCCCGTGGTCGCTGAGATGATTTGTGACTCGGGGATCACTCAGGACTGGGGCGGATACGGAATGCTTGCGCCGCAACACCAATAGAATCCTTCACGTCGAGCGTCCCGCAGTGTGGGACGTTCATCGAGGTGGATTTCTTACTTTCAATGGAGTGAACATGAAATGTTTCCTGTGGGGCGTTATCGACGCCTGTGGATTACTGATTATCGCATTGGCCTTTACGTGGATCGTGACATGCGGGTAGCGGGTAACGCAGAAGGGAAAGCAAAAGTAGAGTAGAGATTTGAAACCGAACTGGAGGACAACATGGCGTCATTGTTTCAGAAGTACCGACCACAAACATGGGGGCAACTGATCGGACACAGCAAGCTCAAGCTGGCGATCAAGCGAATGAACAAGAGCGGAAGCTTGGGAGGCCGAGCGTTCCTGATTAGCGGAACGTCAGGCATTGGGAAATCGGTTTCCGGGTTCCTGATTTCACAAGACGTTTGCGATTCGGAAAACATCGTCGAGGTCAACGCCACCGCCGTCACTCCCAAGATGATTCAGGAGTGGTCAAAGCACCAAGGGCAACTTCTCATGGGGAGAAAGCCAGGGAAAGCCTACGTCATCAATGAAGTCCACAAGATGCGAACGGACTGCGTCACACTGATGCTGGAAATCATCGGTGGTGCTGTGCCGATCGCAGACCACGTCGTCTGGATCTTCACCACCCAAGGGCACGGAAAGCAAAAGGGATTGTTTGACGATGAAGATTCCGGGGCTCTGGAGAGTCGCTGCGTGAATTTCAAACTGAGCGGTACGGACTACAGGCTTCACTTTGCGAAGTGGGCAATGGCAATTGCTGAGAAAGAAGAACTCGGCGGCGCAAATTTCGAGGCCTATCTCGAGGCCGCGGACGCAACAGAATGCAATTTAAGAGCGATGCTGAGCATGGTCGAAGCTGGCGAATTCTTGGCCGGCGAGAGCAATGAGGTGCTCATGATGGAACTGGCGGAACTGGCGGAAGCGTAATGGGTAACAGGCTGCGACCTGCAGCAACTCGGCGGTGACGAGTTTATCACCAACACGGAGAACGATATGAGTAAATTCACAATCACACTGACCGACAGACCACCAGTTCAGATTGAAAAAGATGATTGGCCGATCGTGGCAGGAGCTAAGTCTTGGGACGGCGAGTATGAGTTCCAAGCAAACCGAAAATGGAAACTGTTCGTAAGGCAGCACGAAGACGGGCGATGCTTGGTCTACGGGATTAAAGAAACCTCGTTTCGAAACGAAGTCGAACGCCGTGGCGGGAAAGTGATCGACGACATCAGCGAGGCCCCGTTGGCGATCAGAAATGTCGCCGATCGATTGTCATTCCCCGTGAGCCTGGCTGACGACTGCATTGCAAGTCTTCCAGCGGAAACCATCTAATCATCGCACGACACTGGCCATTCCTGTAAGGGAGTGGCCAGAGTCCTGCGATGGTGCGGGATGGTATTGGAGTTCACCGGCCAGTGAGACGGCCACAAACGGGGGAAAGACTATGAAGACACGACACGATCTAAAACGGGCACGTCAACACGTCGCACAATGGACACGCAAGAACGCAAAAGCCATTCGCGTCTGTGGCGACTATGGAATACATGTTTCGGAATCCGAAAAAGATTCCAGTTTACAAAACTCTCTCCTGTACGCTGACGAGGTTGAGTCCGGACAACACGATAACAATTTCAGCGTCTGGCAAGAGATGCACTATTTTCTGACCGGTGAGTGCGTCAGTTTTCTCCCACCTACCCGAAAAGCATTCCTGTCAGATACAACGGAGACGATACTATGAAGACACGACACGAACTGTCCAGCGGCGAAGATGCAGTCGAGGTTGATAGCGTTGGAACCCCGACATACACCACTTACACACGAGGTTGCCGTGACCCACTGTACGTCGGTGACGACTTCACGGACGCTGCAAAATCCCTGAACCTTGGAGAGCAGCAGTTCGACGACTTGCTTGCCTCGGATGACGTGTGTCCTGAGTAACACGCTCCGCCTTCATCCGGGATAGGCTCCGGGATTTTTCAACTGGCCAGTGAGACGGCCAACAAGGATTGAGACTATGTATTACAAAATCGAAGCAGACTACGAAAACAACGCCACTTTGTTTTGGGCCTCGTTCCGCGAGACGATGCCCAGCGTGTCGGCAGCCATGGAGCGACACGGCCACGTCGTTGTGTCGGAGAACGGCTGGGCGGCGATCCAAAACATTCCGGGATTTGCTGACGGGCCTGCACACGCCCGTGCCGCGCTAGTTGAGTGCGGGGACACTGACACAACGGGTCACGATGCGTGGCATCTACTCAATTCGGAGGACTCCGGAACCGTCTGGTGTACCGAGAGCGAGATGACCGACACTGTACGGGCGGTTTTTGTAGACTAGCACCAGCTCGCCTCCACCGGGATAGGCTCCGGGGTTTTGAACCACACACAAGGGAAATGAAACAATGACACAAGTACGACAAATCAGACAGACACGAGACGCAATCACTGTCATCGACGAGATGGCCTGCAAGACGATCGTACTCACGATCATCACTGAGGACTGCGAGATCTACGCCGTGCAGGATGACGACGCAGCCTATCAGCTAATCCCTGACGGTGGCGATCGGTGGGAGCTATCCCCACAGTCGGTGGGATCGACATTCGACGGCATGGACACCAGATACGTAGTGGCCAAAAAAGGCGACAGGGCACTTGCCAAGGTTTCCGCCTTTGCGGTCCCCACCAGATACGTAGTGGCCGCAAACGGCGACGGGGCACGGTGGGAAACCATCACTGCCTATGCAATAGAGTAACACCTTTGCCGTTTCCGGGATCGGCTCCGGGTTTTCAAGGAACGGGCAATATGACTGATCTCGAAAAGACACGCACGGATCTACAAATTGATCAACTAGTCGAAGCGTTCCGCAACGACCTAACGAGTCGATCAATTGCGATCGCGAAAAAAGGCAACCGTGAGTCACTCGACATTAGCGACGTGGCGATAGCGGCTCGTGGGCTTGTCGACATGAAAAGCATTGAGGAGGATTTCGGTTGCGAACTATTCTCAGAAATTGCAAACTTAATGATCAACTAAAGGAGAGTCATGACTGAACCACTCACACACGGAGATTTCCACGTGTTCTTTCGTGGGATCTCACGGGCACTGGGCTCCATCCCGTACAAAACCATGTACGTCGATATCGCGAAAATCGTGTGGGGCATGGGCGTTGGAGAGACCGACCATGACCCGCTGTTCCTATTCGATCGATACGACCTGCTGGCGACCTACTGCCCTGTTGAAAGCCGTCGTTCGGCCTACGGGGAAACAGAAGTCGTCGAGGTGCGATCGTTCGACGTGGCTGACGGGCTTGACGGTCGCACAATTGACACAGTAACGTTTCAGAGAATGCGACAACTAGAGGAAGGGGAAGTGGTTTAATCTCGCAAGACTTGGTCATTCCGTTTTCTTCTTGCGACGAATCGTGAACACCTCCCGCGCCCATTCGGGCGTGCCGACATCCCTGCCAGAGTCGATCCATTCCTGGTGTCGCTCGGCTTGGGAGTTGGTCAACTTCTTGAATCCATCTTGGTCCGTCTTCACCCCGTACTGTTCGAGCGTGGCGTCGTCGACGTCAAGCATGTTGCCCGCGCTCTTTCGCTCAATGCGAGACTCACGATTCCAAAGGTCTCGAAGATCTTTAGTGGCCTTCACTTTCTCGTATTTCTCAGGAGTCCGCGACTTCACGTCCTCAGCTAATTCATCAGCGATCGAAAAGGTTTCGAATGAGCGAGCACCAGCATCACGAGCGATCTTGTTTCCGAGTGCGCGGAGTCCATACCGTGCCTGTTCGGGGGAAACTGTCGTGATCTGTACACCACTCATGAACCTGAGCGCATTCTGAGCGTATGTCTTCCTGGTGTCCCCCAGGTTCTTAACCGTGCTCAAGATTCGAGATATCGGGCTGTTGGAGGCCGCAAACTCCAGAGCCCTCGAGCCAAACAAGGGAGACACACCACCACCGGGAGCTTCGTCTTTAAGTCCCAACTGTGTTGCTATCCTCCCCAGAACTGGGTCCATGTCATCTAGGTCTCGCCCACCCATTGGGCCACCCTGGAATGATGACCGGCCAAGACCAAATTCAGCAAAGCCTTTTATGAGCGGATTCATCATGCTTAAAGCCGATCGCATGCCCTGCTGCGGATCAGCCAAGCCACCCGCGATATCGGAGAGCACGTCCTCGTGCATCAGTCCCATTCCCGTCAGGAAGGTCCGGCCACCATCATTGGAGTCCCCGAGGGGAATCGCCATTTTACTTCTCACATGTTCCGGCAGGAATTCGTCCTGTGATGATTCGCTGCCATGTCGTTGCAAACGGATCAGTTTTCCCAGCCGGCCAGCCGGGTTTGTCCACAGTTCATTGCTTAGATACTTCGCCTCACGTGAGAAGAACGAGTAAAACGGAAAGAATCGTTTCAAGGCCTGCTCGGTGGGCGTAAACGTGCGAGGGTCATAGTTCAACTGAACCCTGTCCACGATCGCCATCGCCTCATCGGCCGACTTCCCCTGCCGCATGGACTCAATGAATCCCACCAGTCGGTTGGAGTCGTCGAAGTATTTACCAATAAGATTACCGGCCTGAACAGGAGCAAGGGTGGTCTCCCTGCGGCGATTGACACCTGCAATGTTAAGCGGGTTGAAATCCCCGCCGCGTCTCCCCATGGCCGTCGCGAAGAGTTCCTTGATAAGATCACCAACGCCATTGATCTTGGGGTTTCCAGGCAGAGTGTCAGTGATTGACGCGAAATCTCTCGCTGCATCCACGCTGGTGTCGAGATTGTCAACGTCGTGATAAATTGACGATGAGTGCCCGTGTCGTGCAGAATACATCTGACGAACAGCCTTGGTTGCGTTCTCGCCGGTCGCATCCATCCCTCGCTGTCTCATAAATTCCGTGACTTCGTCAAATTGCAGCAGCCCTTCGTCTGATCGATTGAACAGGACGTTAAACATCGACTTCATGGAATCGTACGAGAAAATCCCGTGAGTCATATTCTGGATCTGACCAGTCACGCCGTCGCGAATGTACCTAGCCTGATGGGTCAACACGCCAGTCTTGAACATCGCGGTGAATGAGCGGAAGGCGTTCTCGACCGACCCAGCCACACCAGGTGAGTCTGCGGTTGCCTTGAATTCCCACGCGCGATTCATGTCCTCAGCAATCTCGGGGTCAATCCGGATTGTGCCCATGTAGTCATGGATTGCTTCGAGGTCCAAAAACTCATCATCCTCATTGGTTTTCAGGATATCCTCCGGCCCTAAATCGTCCATCGCCTTTACGAGATCAGGATTGCTCGAAAGCATTTCGTCATAGACGGCACGCCGATCCATGGCTGTGAACGAACTCATATCAAACAGTTTGTCCAATGTCATCGCATGGCCACGAACCTCAGAAGGCATCTGTAAAATGCCTTTCCCAAATGCGTCTCCAGAACCAAAACCATTTTTCAGGACGTGTGTTGTCGCTGCGGAATTCCGGACAGCGACGGCGAACGCACGGACACCGGTCTGCATGGAGTGAAACGGGTTAGTGAAGATTCCTCCCGTTTCCTTGTAGATTGGCCGGTTGTAGATGTGGTCAGCCAGTTGCTGGAAACGATCGTCCATTTGGTGAGTGAGGGTTTTTGTGTAATCCTCCATCACAACATTGCCATCTACGTCGACCTTGGGCGTGCCGGTAGCGTCCAGCACGGGACGCGTCGACTGCTCAACTCGGCGAGTCTTACTCGCATCTGCCGTGTTTTTTGTGGCGTCGTCCCAGTGACTCAGTTGATCCATCGGAGCGTAGCTTTCACCCTGCGTGGCTTCGTCAAAGAATTTCGCCATCGGAGGGATTTCATTCACGCCATCATTGGTAATGATTTCCTGAATCTTGCGACCATTCGCCCAAAACCACTGGCCATTCACCGTCCACTGAACCGTATCGCCGACCTGGATGCGTGGGTCGTAATTCAGTTTGTTAAGCGCAGCACCCGTTCGAAGCTCGGGGACGCCAGCATCATTCAACATTTTGAAATTCTGCTCACCCTTGTCCATGGCTTTTGCATCCCGAAGAATGCGGCCACCAGCAACCTCCTCCATGCGGTCACGAACCTTTGTCATCAGTTCTGCAAATGCCTTGGGGTCATCCTTCACTGCATGCGCTTGGTCAGCCAAGGCGTGAGCTTGCGGATCAGAAGTCACATCATTGAACGCATTCGTTTCCCCGTCTTTTAGCATCTGGGATCGCTTGCCATGAACCTGTGAGTTTGTGACACCCATTGGTCGAGCACCAGAGCCACCAACTGAACCGGGATCGTTCCGACTGATCCAGTTTTTCACAGGCGTCATCATCTGTCGATGAAGATGGTCGACCATTTCGTCCTGCAGCACAGAAAGGTTCATGTTGTTCTGCTTGGCGTACACCTGGAGCTTCTCATTCATGAACGTCTTTATCCGCTGCAATGGGAGGTGCATCGACTCAGGCATGTCTGGGAAGTTTTTAGCATTGACATCCAGTTTAGATTCCATCGTGGTTCGCATCGTCTTTGAGAACCTGTCCATCCAGCCTTCCAGCTCGTCCACTGGAGTATCCTTGGATAGCTCCCGGATTTCATCGAACGCGTGGTAATACTCACCACCGAACTCGTTCATGATGGATTTCTCAATGCGAGACGCTGCGATAGCACCCTCTTGGACGGGGGCATTCACAGCGCTGTTGGCCCTTTTGTCGAACGCCTCCGTCAACCGCTCGCCGACCTTGACCTTGGCAACCTTGGCCGCCGTGAATGCTCGGTTCGCGCCGCGGACAGCAGCTGACCCTGACCGCTTGATTTTACCATCCGTTGGGTCAACATTATCCGCCCATTTGTTCGCAGCACGAGCACCACCGAGGGCTTTGTCAATGCGACTGCCCAGCCCGTCACGCATCTTGCCGCCGTATTTCTGAATGAACTCTCGACTGGCGGGATTATTGTGTGCTGCCCGTCCGATATTGAACCCCGGATCGAGTGTGTCGATAACCTTGCCCGTGGCTGACATTGCACGACTGATTCGACCAGCGGGTTTCGCGGCCTGGCCAGCTTTCCCTGCGAGGGAGATTGCCTTTGCTCCCTTGCCCGCGGCAGAGGACATCCAACCTGTCGCCCAGCCCAGAGGGTCAAGAGCCAGTTCAGCGCCGAAACCAATCACGTCGCGAGCAAACTCACCGGGATCTTCAAGTGGAACCCAGCCTGTTTCCTTGTTGGGCCGCATCCCAAACTGCTCCATCATCGTCCGCCCGTCTGTACGGTTTTCCCCTGACAAGGGAGAGAGTAACTGATCAAACGGGTTTGCGGCGGCTGGGCCACCGGGAAGCCACGTGACCGCGTCGCGGACCATAGAGCCCGGCAAGTCCAACGCGTTTCCAACCATCCCGAGGCCAGACACGACACCAGATGAAAGCTTGCCGACGAGAGATTGCTCGGTTTCGGCTTCGGGCTGACCTAATTGCTGAGATGCCTGAGGCAGGCGGCGAATCGTAAAGTCTTCCATGACAACTTATCCTAAAAAAAGACGGGCACCGGACACTCTGGCTGGCGAGGCGAACCAACCGTGGTGAAGAGACCGATGCCCGCCGTGAGCGGATGATCTTGAACGTTAGCCACTCAATTGGAGTGCGTACCTTCAACACCCTTAGCTTTACGATCTCGCGTCCGTCGCTGTAGAGCGTCGATCGCCTTTCGGAGATGGTCAATCGCCTCAGCGTTGTAGTCGCACGCAAACTTGCTCGACTGATAAAACTCAATCCGATCCTCAGCCGCTGCGATCACATCCTCCACAAACGCCCCATTCGGTCGGCGATCATTGCCACGGCCTAGCGGGCCGTTCTGCCAGCTCACAACAAAGCCCCGACCACTTGTGCAGCCGCCTGCCGGGTTACCATTATCGTCACTCCAGTGCTCTGAAAAGAAACCTTGTGCTGCCATTGCTCATCAATCTTAAAAAGTGACTAACCATAAAATACACCGGAGCGACGATTGTCGCCGCTCCTGAATAGCCGGACTGTCAGCCAAGAGGCTGCAGGAATAGTGGCTCGACTGAGACTCCGTGCTTAACTGAAACGATCAGCTGAGCCTCAGCGTACTCACCCGACTCCGAATCATACCCATCGACATCGAAAATGTCATAGTTGTGAAGACCTTCGTAAAGCCTCGAGGAGTCCTTCGAAGTGATATTGAACGTTCCGACCAGTCCGCTTATCGAACCTGAAACCTTCAGCAGAGGCCGGCCAGAGTCATCGGAGATGCCGAGCAGGATCGTGTCGTATTCCGGCTCAGACAGGAACGTAAATGACAGCGAGATAGCGCTCGACTGCTTGAGAGAGATCGGATCACCGACTTCACCAGCCCCGAGGACAGTGACATCAATCGCCAAGGTGTCGCGAGGGAGCCCGCCAACAATTGCCCCTGCAGTTCCAGCACCGTAAGATCCAGGAAGTGGCGTTATCCAAGGATCTCCAGCTAATCCTGCAGCAGAGAGGGCCGCCCCAGCCGAACCAGATTCAGTGTGATCACTAAGTTGTGTATCGAAGACCGCTTCAGCAAGTGCCTCGGCGCTCACCCCACCCGGCCCATTGGCAAGGCTGGCGGTGGTATAAACATTGGTAGAAATCATCGCGGCAAGGCTGGTCAGCACCGCCAACCGCTCCGCCGACAGTTTAGTGTCCAGCGATGCCTGCGTGGCGAATCCGGAAACCATATCCGTGTTAGTTGTCGTCGTATCAACAAGCGCCACGCGTGGAATGATTGCCCCAGTATGTGTGACACCTGACAACACGATCCCAGTCGCTGACGTTATATTTGTCGGCGTCGCGAATCCTGTCGCCGTCACCAGCGATGTAAGGTCACTCCCCGTGCCAAACGCAGCCAGGACCGCCGCAGCATTGTGCGTCGAAAACCCGGTTGCAGTCGCCCAATCGCCTTGATTACTCTGTAGGTCGTCCGTGTCCTCCAGTATCGATGTGATGTTGGTTTGCATCGTCACCAAATTCGACCATTGAGCGTCCGCCTTCAACGCGGCAACAATTGCCAAAGGTGAAGCATCCCCCTGGACCCAATCAGCAGCGATTGCATCAGCTAACGCCCCGATGAAATCTGCCCCATCCCCGGTGTTGATTAAGGCCAAATCGATGACTCCAGCCAGTGTTGACCGCTCGCCGCTTGTTAACGCATATCCTGTTTTGTCAGAGTTGGTTCCTACGGTGACGGCAAACGTAAACGCTGACAAGGTCCGAGTCGTCGAAGTCCAAACATCAGATGCGGAATGAGTGCTCAATCCGTCTTGAATCGCAGTCACGGCTGTAGTGTTCGGTGCGTCAACTAGATCCATTTCATCGCCCGCCACGGATGCACCTAATGCCACCGCTGACCCATCATAACCGCCGACATAGATGTCCGTCGGTCCGGAATCACAATCTGCTAACTCAATCCACACTCTCACCCGCGTTCCTGCGGTTGCCAGCACAGCATCAGCAAGTCCAATTTTGTACCACCCGTTGCCGACGTGATAAATGCCCCAGTCAGCATGTGACCCGCCTGCAGACATGGATGCTGGTGCTGGCGAGCCTGCAACTGTAACCGACACGATGGCCGCATTGCCGATCTGGTATTTGATCGATAGGCCAGACGTGTTGTAAACGGCGTCTGTCTTTGGCAAGCCGTCGGCCACTGTCCAGAGTTTACACTCAGTGTATTGATCGACGGACGCCGATTTGTAGACGTTGCTCATGGGGCCATCCTTATGTTTCGCAGGTTGTTGTGTTGTGCGTTTTGTGCGGGGGCTCCTGATGATGGAGGAACGTATGTTGCATCGTATCCACCGTCGGTTATCGTCCAATTGCGTGGGGCCGCTGTGAGGATATCCCTCTGAGTTTGGCCTGTGTCGTGGTATTTACTAGAACCTCCGCCCCACGTGACGCTGTTGTTTGCATTAGCGGATAGCCCTGCCAATAGTGCGTTATAATCTCCGGTGTTTATCGTATTGCCGTCCCATGCGTTCCCAAAATTAGTTCCGCTGCTTGTGTCGATCAGCGGGAAACTTGTTAGGGAATTATTGAGCCATGCGAATGAAAAATTAGTTCCGCTGCTTGTGTCAATCAATGGGAAACTTGTTAGGGAATTATCTCGCCATGCGAATGAAAAATTAGTTCCGCTGCTTGTGTCAATCAATGGGAAACTTGTTAGCGAATTGTTGAACCATGCGAATGAAAAATCAGTAACAAACCCAGTCACTGCTGTTGCGTGATCCGTTGCTGTGATGGTCAAATTGGAGCATCCGTAGAACGCATCCTCAAACGTGATCCACTTGTTCGTTCCCCAGTTGGCCAACTCCAAGACCTTCAGTTTATCGCCGCCATTATTGAATTTAATAGCGGGAAATCCACCGGTTGATGACTCCGTGATGCTCAGAGTGTAATCTCCACCAGATGAATACGTGTGAGTCCAACTTGATCCGCTATTTATCGTCTCGTCCGCTCCACCGTCGCCCCAATCGATGACAAAATCGTACGTCTCGCCCGAATCACCCGGCAGGGTGAATTGCGTGCTACTGGATGTGCCAGAGTTGGTTGTTCGGATCAATAGCTGGAATGCACTCACGATTAACCCCCGCTCGGATTGCCGTCATACCCACTCGGATGACCGACCGGATTGCCGTCAGTCGTCGACAGCAACTCATCGGCGTACGATTGCAGTGCGGCTGGCGTCATGTCGTCCGTTGTCTCAAGCCACGCCGCCATTGCGTTCAGACGCCTCTGCTGCGGGTCAATGATCGCCTGCGGAATCGCCAATGTCGCGGCAATGATTGTCCGTTTAGCATCCTCGTCCATGACCGCTGCCACGACATCCGCTGTCACGTCGCGGTACTTAACACCGCCAGTCAGCTCGTCCATGTCGGCTTGGATGTCCTCAGCGGATTCCGGTCGTATTGCCTTTGCGGTATTTGTGATCGTCGTGGTCAACTGACCAATCGCAGCCACGTCCCCGCTGTGGATCACTCGATTGTGTGTGTTCATGTATCGGATCAATTTGTCGTACGCTGACGATAGGCTTTTAC
>Ga0222701_1000519_pt1 | contig 13966 bp, 14 predicted proteins | sample AntAcemetage1502_FD_179825 | JGI IMG/M metagenome (GOLD analysis project Ga0222701, IMG submission 179825) | Saline water microbial communities from Ace Lake, Antarctica - #1502 | ecosystem: Environmental > Aquatic > Non-marine Saline and Alkaline > Saline | place: Antarctica: Ace Lake... | reverse complement strand
GATACATATCCACTGCACGGAAGAATGGATACCGTGTTCTTGACGCTATTCAAAATGCGTTTGTGGGAAACCCATTCATACCCGCGGTCTGCCCTGTCAAAGAGTCCTATAGCTGAGTAGTTACGATTTTTCTTCATGTTGAATGATTTGTGTGGACACCTAGCTCATATAAGCAGCACATAAATTACAATGCAATTAGTTAATAAAATATAAGTAAATTAAATACTTAAATAATAGTACACAGTTATAATAAAAATCAGAAAGAATATATGTGATAGAGAATTTCGCCACCTACGACTAATGCAACCTACGCAGCCGCCTAACAAAAATACAAATATGTGGAAAAGAACGATTGAGGTTCACATTTACATTACTTCTCAAAATTACATCAGAACTTGCGCCTCGGCTTTCTTTTGAGCCTCGTTTTCGGATTCATGTCCCGAGAGACACTTGCCGCGATCACCCTGTCGTGCCGATCTTGCCGCATCTTCTGATTTTTAGCAGCGTATTTTACCACGATGTAGTTGAAGATGAAAAATATCGGAAGCATCAACAAACATAACGCCGCGATCTGCCAGAGTTCCAGATGGGGGGATGAGAGGGGCATATCGAATAAATTAGTCTGCCGGGTATAAAAATTCACCGGAATTTCTCAAGGAGGCGCGAATAAAATTCTTGTTCTTCGCCAGAGGTGGACCTTGCGAGCCTGTCGATTATGAGCTCGGGCGTGCTCTTTGCCAGATGATTGTAGCAGGGGTTTCTGTCGACTATCAGATTGTTTTCTTCATCGAGGCCTCTGGCTTCGATCCCATCTATCCTAACGTCGGTTTCTGCAAACCTCTGGACCTCTTCGGCAAGATGACTTACGAAGATCGCAACCGAATCTCTCTTGGCCAGTTCGTCCAGGAGAGAAGCTATGATCTTGGCAGAAGCACCAGGTTCGGTTATGGCTTCAAGCTCGTCGGCGAGAACCAGCTTCCGTTTCTCGTTGACGAGGACGGAAAACTTCCTGATGGTGGACTCAAAAGCACCAGCTCCAAGGGTCCCCCTGCTCTTTGCAAAGTAGTAGAACTCTTCGAATAGGCAAAGCTTGCAAACGTCAGCTGGAACCGGCATTCCCATGTGGGCCAGTATGACTATCTGGGCGGCCAGCTCCAGAAGGGTGGTCTTTCCGCCCGAGTTCACGCCACTTAGGATCGCGATCTTTTCCACGGGATCTGCAAGGCCTGTTGTGCCGACTGAGTAGCTTACAGGCTGAGGATCTTCAAGAAAGAGATTTCGCCCCTTCTCAAATCCAAGACAAGACTCATCGACGAACTGGGGCATGATCAAGTTCTCTTCTAAAGCGAACCGTCCCAAAGAATAGATCACGTCAAACTCGAGAAGGTTTGCAACCAGCTTCTCTGCCCGACCCCATTTATCCGCAAGATCCCTGGCAATATCTCGTCTGGCGTCAAGCCTTCTTGCCTCAAGCCTTCGTCGCCCTTCCGCCTGGAACCGGAGCAATGCGTTTCGATCTTCTTCAAGAGGATACTTCGCCATTGAAGGGAACACTTCTTCCAGGCGAGCCTTTTCTAGAGGCGTCATGTCAAGGTCCAAAGCGAACCTAACCCTCGATTCTTTTAGAACCTGCCCAAAGGCGTCGCCCATCTGGGATTCTATCAAATATCTCAGATCTTCGCCTTTGCCCAAGGCCTGAAGGATGTCTTCACCTGCCAGGGTCACTGAACGGCTTTCGATGATCCGTTTCAATTCGGAGTTGGCCCAACGGACCACTTCTTCTGTCCGCGCCTCCAGCACTTCAAGAACTCGTTCCAACCGGCAAGTTTCTTCATCTTCGTCTTGCCCAAGCTCCCTGACCGCACGTTCCAAGTCTAAGAGCCCATCAAATGATAAGAGATCGACCCGTTCCAATATCCTGGCAGCTTCTAGAGTCGAGTCCAGTGTGGCCAAGTTCTCACGGTAACGATGAAGGACCAATTCTGGCACCAGATACCATTCGTCTTGCAATTCGCAGTCCTCGACTTCGGGCAGGTCGAAGGTGTTCAACCTCTCGCCCAGATGAATCACCTGATCGTAGCCAAGCGCGAGATCTCTTAGTTCTCGCGCGTTCTCAACCAGGTGGACGTCTATAACCTTGTCTAGACCTCTGTTCTTCAGCTCTTCAAAAATTTGGGCAGAATCCGCTGCAAGACACCGATTTCTGATGCGAGGGGCAGCTCTTGAGCGAAATGGCTTTATCGCGGACAGGAGCTGTTCGAGGCCAGTTCCTTCGAGGATGTTGGCCGATCTGATGGCAAACTCTGCTGTCTTTTGGTTTTCTTCGATCAGGTCGACACAAGACGACGGGAAAAATGTTCCCATCTTGAGCCTGGCGTATTCGGTATTGGCAAATCCAGTCATCTTCTCCATCAAAGATTTGTAGATTCGGATAGCCTCATTGGTGGCCAGAAAGTTTTCAGGTGATACTTCATACCTCAAACCCAAGGCTCGCTGGACCAAGCCGATGGCCTGGCGTTGGCTCATCTTCAGCCTCATAAGGCCAGCAACATCGCTTTTCAGTATGGCATCGAGCGCTTGATCTTCATCCCCATAATGGGTGATGAGTCGCTCTTCCAGCCTGGCACCCACGCCAGGTATATCCTTCAACTTCAAAGCAGTTGATAGAGTTTTTAGAGGGATAATATAGCCGTTTCCCCAACGAGAAAGTTGATATCAGCTTGGCCCGAAAGAACAAATCGTGCTAATTCATGAGATTCTAGGTGTTGAAGAGGGAACACAGATATTCCTGGCTGAAGAATCGCTGGCGGACTTGATCAATCTGCCAGTGACCTTAGCGGCCATCGATTCAGGGCTGGACTTCAACGAAATGGTGAGGATAGATGAAGGGCTCGGCATTGCCTTCAAGTTGACTGAGCCCGTGGAGTTTTGGCTGGTGCTGACCGATCGTTATTCTAAAGAAAAAGTGCTGGAAAGTTTCCCAACGGAGAGGGTGGTCAAGTCCTCTGAAGAGAAGTTCCAGGAAGCTTTGGTCGAGTACTTTGCAATCTCCTTGAGTGACGAGCTATTTTGCGAAAGCTGCATAGAAACTGGCCCGCCATTCCACGTCCAAAGCAGGATCGAGCGGCTAGAAGAATTCCTAAGGCAGATTCTCATCCCTGAAGGGACGGTCATGGAGATCTGCTGTGGAAACGGCATGACAACCCAATCGCTCCGAAGGCTGGGTTTTGATCCTTGGACTGAGGATGTGGAAAAATGCGAGGTATGTCAAGCCCTGAAGGCAGGATTTTTGGATCCCAAAAAGACTATGCTGCTAGACGCCCGGCAACTTGGAAGCTTCTTTGGGCCAGAAGATTTTGATATCGTGGCCGGTTTCATGGTGGGGTTGGTAGACGATGTCAACAGATCCCTCTGGCAAGAGATTTTGTTGGAAGGATCAAAGCTTGCAAAGAAGATGGTGATATACACAACTTACACCAAACCTGAAGCCGAATGGATCGCAGAAACTCTTGGGAAGGCAGGATGGAAAGGAGAAGTGATTGACAACAGAGACGATTTCGGAATTTATGACCAGTGGGCTTACGTTGCAAAGAGGTGAAGAATACGAAAAGTTAATACGCACCTAGGTTAAGATAAGTACCTAGAGGTGATGCTTGTGCCTAAGTTCCAAAAGAGAACCGTCGAGAGAAAGGGCGACAAGAAAGCTGAAAATTTGGAAAAGAAGCTCATCGAGGACAACCTGGACGATCTGGTGGCTGGCACAGGCGGTGAGACTGAAGAGTGATCTCTCTTACCATAAAGATCGCAGGGAACGGTCGGATCGAGGAGACGCATACGACGGTGGAAGAAGGTCTGACTTACGAAGATCTGTTCGATATTTTGGACTTGAATCCGGAAGCCGTGGTGGCGCTTAAAGAGGGAATTCCCATTCCCGCCGACGACTTTGTCGAGGCTGGAGAGATCGAAATCGTACATGTAGTATCCTCTGGGTGATGACTCAACTGCTGGGCGTTTCTGCTCAGCATCCCAACTTTTCTAGGAAACTTTTTGCCCTGACGCAAAAGAAGAACTCTCCGAATAAATTTTAAAAAGTTCGACCACACCAGATCGAAATGTGTGCAAAAGAAATCAAAAATTATCGCCCCCGCCACCGAGCGAAAAACTCTCTCTCGAGGATAAGCCCGCCGATCCAGAAGGTGGCATCGCCAGAGATGACGAGGAGGTGAGGCTGGATTTTGCTCGTCTGTTTTCCATGCGGACCGAGAATGTGACATATTTCACGAAAAATGTTTCGTCTGGATGCCAGGATTGCAAAGCCCGTCTCTTAGGGCCATCTTTTTATTTCGGCCGGCCCCAACTTCTTGGTCATGGAGGATCGCGAGGGTCAGAAAGCCATCGAGGAGCTTGGAATCGAGCCCATTCGGAGGGTAAATAGCAGAGGTGGGCTTGCGCCGCACTTATCGCTTCAGTTCGACTCACACCTATTTTCGATCGACACGAGCCGTGCGCCCAAAAAATGTCTCCAGCCAGATTCTTACCTCATCACCCACGCCCACAGCGACCACTACGGAAAATCCGCCATGTTGTCCCCCGAGGCGATAGCATCGACCCAAACCGCCCGCGCTCTCGAGATAAGGCACGATAGAACTTACCAGGGCCAAACCTACTCGGTGGGCGAGAGCATTTTCGTTGGCGAAACCGAAGTTAAGACATGCACAACCGGCCACACCATCGGATCGAACGCGTTCTACTGGGAAAACGAAGTGGGAACAAAAGTCCTCGTAACTGGCGACGTCAAGAACTACGACTCACTTCCAAAATGCGACCTTCTGGTGACAGAGGCCAACTACGGCGATCCGCTGGATCCAGGATGCGTCTTTGACGATGACATCATGGCCTTTGGCGATGCAGTTGCATGGGGTGCGGCATTTGGAGCTTACGCCTTTGGCAAGGCCCAACGGGCGGTGGCGCTCATCAGAGGCTTTGGATACAAAGACCCTATCGGGATGGACGAAAAGTGCCTCGCCCTGACCGAAGAGCTGATGCCCAAAGCTGGACCCCTCACCCCAGTCGAGGAGAACGAAACCGATATCAGCGTGGTTACGCCCTGGAACCTGTCAAGCGTCAAATCCTGGAACAAGTACGTCCTCACAGGAAGGTGTGACATAAACTTTCCAAGGATTAACCTGAGCGACCACCTGGACTTTCGAGGCCTGACCAAGATGATCGAGAAGGTCTCGCCGGAGGCGACGATAGTCTACCACCCCGAAGGAGATAGGGCCAACAGCCTTGCAGCCTACATCCGCGACACGATGGAAAGCTCTGCTATATCGGTAAGCGAAGTCGAAAGCAGGTTCTAACTCCGTGAAAAATCGTAAATTCGATAGCTTTTAGACGATGGACCTTTGGACAGGACAAAAGGCGACGTCAAAGGTAACGTATCAAGAGCGGCAACATAAGAACACCCATAGCATGCGTTTTTCTTATCCCGACCAACGGCGCAATCAGCCCAACCACGGTTGATACGAAGAACAAAAATAGGCCAAAAGGACCTGTGAATGCAAACGTCATCCCTGTGAGGAAGACGAGGACGCTTCCGCAAAGCAACCTGTAGTTCACCATCCTGACAAATCTCGCTGCAACTCGACCTGCCCGGATGGTGGCAATGTAAGAGAGAACTGACGTCGCGACGACCACCGTTACCATCGTCAACAAAATCCCCTGGTCCACCTCGATGAGCTCGCTTATGGCAACGGCGGCGCCACTTCTTGGCCTTCCCACCACCTGGAGCGCCACGAGGGCGAAGAGGGCGTTGGCGGTGTTGACCCCGGAGACCGATACCAAAAACTCTTCATCTGACCCTTCCGATCCTAACCTTGCAACCACGGTGGCAACCGCTGGCGTAACTCCCGGAACCCATGCTACCACAGATCCTGCAAACCCGCCAAGGAAGGCGGACTTTGCGGCAGTTCGTCCTGATATCTCAAACTCGGTCACTCTTTGTGCCGGAATCTCTGCGCCCGTGACGAGGCTTATTATCAGGAGAGACGCCCCGAAAAGGCCGCTCAACAAGGGAAGCAGAACCTCTGGCTCGACCCCCAGCCCCAAAAGGGGAGGATGCAAGTTCCTCATGGTTGAAGGCGAAGACACCCAGAAATCCACTGGAAAGGAAGAGAACCAGGGCCAAAAACTTGTACTTCAAAGGAACAAGCGATCCTTGACCTTCCACAAACCGCCCCTTCTCAGATAGGATCATGATCGCAACTATCGCGAGGAGCACGAGTCCCATATTCGCCATCATAAGGTCGTAATAGCGGCCAAAGAGAAATGCCAACGGATAGATCAAGATGAGGGCCACCAGGACTGAAGATGCGCTACCCAAAGCCGAGAGCCTTATCGCTTCAATTCCTCTTCCCTCGAGCATCATGTTGTGGCCAGGAAGGACTGCAAGGGCAGTATCCGCATCTGGCGCGCCTATGAAGACCGATGGTATTATGTCAAGGAAGGTATGGGAGACGCTCGCCGCAAGGATCGCCACGGCCAAGTAAAAGGGCTCGACCCCCACTGCAAGAAGGGGCGGCGAAATTGCGAGGATGAGGGCTGCAAAGTTGTTGGTGTGAAGGCCAGGGACAAGGCCGCTTGCCACTCCCAAGAGAAAACCCAACGATGCAGCCAGAAGTATCAAAAGGTCCGGCATTTGGATTGGCGATTGCTGAGTCTCGATAAATAGGTTTTCAGGAGGGCGGAAGGCGTCTATCTGTTAGTCACTTACAGGTACCGATCAAGTGTTTCGCTGAAACGGCGAAAATACGATAAGTTCTCCTTGAGCGTTTTGGGGTTCAATTCCGCTAAAATCTGGAACGAACGCCGTCCTTTGTCGTACCCCTTCCCACTGCCGCTGTCCTTTGTAGCGTTTTTCAGCGCCGCCAGCAGATCATGCCGAAATCTGCGCTCCAAATCGTCCACTGGAAAGAGAGCGCTTTCCTGCAAATTCGCGCCAAAAAAATTGTGCAGAGCCACACGATCCGCCATTATCCACGTCTCCATGCAAGTTGCCATCATCTGCGCCTGTTCATCCTTCGCGCCGACGGGACGGCCCCTATCCGTCTCGATCCTTCAGATGATCCCAGACGGCCACGGTAACCGGCTCTTCGCTATCGACGAGAAGCATCGGAAATTTATCCCGATTGGCTGAGGTCAAAGCCTTCTTGAACATGTCGTAGGCTTTATCGCGTCCACCACAGGCAACGATGCTCGGCATCCGTCCCTCAAAGCCTGATTTCTCAATGAGCTTGCTAAACCCTTTACGGCACCGCGAATGAAGTTTTTTGCTGTCGCCGCCCCCCTCAACATATATCCGCACGCTTACCATCTCGTTCCCCCAAGCTCGCCACAGGTCCAGAGCTCACCCAGACGATAATCTTTCAGCCATTCTTCCAGCTCCTTGCCGTCGGGACGGCTAATCCTGGTCTGGCCGTCGTGCTTCTCGCAAATGAGGACCACATCAGGCCGCTCGGTCATCGCATCGACGAGAATGTCTGAGTGGGTGGTGACGATCAACTGGGTGCGTTCTGAGGCGGCGTTGAGCAGGTTGGCCAATTCGGGTAGGATGTCGGGATGAAGACCGAGTTCAGGCTCCTCGATGCAGATGAGCGGCGGCGGTGTGGGGTCACATAAGATCGCCAGCAGGCAGAGGTATCGCAGCGTTCCATCTGACAGCCTGGTTGCGGGGATCGTAAAATCTCCTTCGGTGAAGAACACCTGGACAGTACCACCCTCAATGCTCACATCGAAGTCGTCAAAGCCTTCGTAGAGGTCACGCAGCGCTTCAAGAATGGCATTCTTCGCCTTCGGCACCCCGCGCAACCGGTTCAGGAATAGTCCCAGGTTCGAGAAGTCTTCTTCCAGTCTATCGTTGCGCATGTCCGCCTGCTGCGGCTCGCGGAAGGTCGCGTTGCGTCCGAAATACCACTCCCGATATATCTTGATATCATCGTAGACGTTCGCCAGGTAGGAAACTTCCGGATACGTCTCGGGGTCTCGCCGTTGAGCGAGTATGGACTGGTCAGTCTTGACCGTCTCAGGCTTCAGCTTGCGTTGTTCGTTTTCTTCTCCTGTCCTGACATTGATTACTGGATTTCCGTCTTGGTAGCTGTAGTAGAAATAGGGCGTTTCGTGACCTGAATAAGACTTCTCGTTCTCGATGCGCTCGTCTACCAAGCGGAACGTCTGGTTCTCCTCCCAGAAGGCAAGGTGGTGACGGAGCGGCTGGTGTCCTTGGGGGTTGCTGATAACGACGTCAAGGGAAGCCACCTCCTCTGGCGCTCCTTTCCATATCCAGTTGCCCACGCCTCCGCCCCGGCGGATGACCGCACGAATATCGCCAGGGGTGGCGCGCAGGAGGGATATGGCTTCGATGAAGTTGGACTTTCCAGAGCCGTTTGGGCCGATGAGCACGTTCAAGCTTTCAAGGTCAATAGGCTCTGTATCGGGTCCAAAAGAAAGCAGATTGCGAGGCCGGATCGCCCTCATTATTCGCATCTCATTGCCGTCCATGTTTATTATCCCACCAATTTTTATATAATTTTCTATCCATCCCCTATTTTGACTCCCCGCAAAACAAGACGCTATTTGGTCGGTGGCGTTCCTTTATAGCGCTTTCCTGAAGAAGATCTGGATCAGAGGTAAGAAGCTTAGAGGATAATCATTGAGTGGTGTGAATCGCCTGGATGAGAACAGAGGAAAAAATCAGTCAAAATCGCAAAAGTCATTGAAGAGAGATTTCGAAGGAGAAATCGTTAAAGATAAGTTGTGGAAGAGCGCCGAGGGAGGGATTCGAACCCTCGAGTCCCGAAGGGACACAGGTTTAGCAAACCTGCGCCATACCAGGCTTGGCTACCTCGACTCGCGGCCATTCCTTTGTCCTTTCAATATTTAAGCTCTGCGTCACGGTGCCGCTCAAGCTAGTCAAGTCGCCCTTCAATCTCCCAGCCCACATTCTAGAAGGCTCACGCACTTGAGAAGATCCTTGCTGGTTATGATCCCCACCAATGCACCATGTTCCACCACTGGAAGGCGCCTTATGTTGTGGGACATCATGAGCTGGGCCGCCATTCCCACAGACTCTTTGGATCCTATTGTCACGAGGGGTGCAGGCGTCATTATCTCTGAAATCTTCACCTTCGAGGGATCTAATCCCTTCGCAAAGACACGCCTGAACATCCCGCTGGTGGTTATTATCCCCATGATCTCCTTTAACAATCCATTCCAGGCCACAAGAACGCTGCCCTTATTCTCCCGCACCATGACCTGTATCGCCTCAAAGACCGTGGCATCAGGTTCCATCGTGACTATGGGATAAGTCATGAGATCTCGAACTTTCATAGCCAAAGTTATCTCCAAATCCTTGTTTAGTTGTCCACAGCTTATATCAAATTTGCCTGTGGGAATCGCGCGACACAAATCACAATGAATCACATCAAATTACAAAAAAGTGTTACAGGGTGCGGCGGAGATGCGCCGAAACCTTCGGGCCGAAATATGCCAGCGCCTCGACCGGAGATCTGGCATCTGATCAGGTGCCGTGATTGTGAAGATCACCGCATATTAAACCGAGGTCGAAGTCTTGCCCCTCAAGCTTTGAAAGGGGCTCGACTCGACCATGTAAGATCTTCTATCGCGAGAATTCTCAGTTGTTCCAAATTTCGTCCCATCTCAGCTCCAACCCCACAGCGGGCTGTTCCAACCCGAAGCTGAGCAGAACCTGAGGATGGATCTCGCCGAAAGATCCGACATTCACGCCGTTCACGACCAGGTCGCCTCTCCTCCCTTCGAGGAACGCCCCGTCCCTGGAAGGAACTATCTCGGGCTCGATCCCAAGACCTCTGAAGATAGCATCTACCATCGACCTGATCTCGGCAAAGTCGGCCCCACTGTGGATGGAGGCTGTTGCCAGGTTCTGCCTGGTCTTCCTATCCACGAGCACATCGCCCAGGGCGAAGATCTTCTGAGGCAAGGGATGATGCTGGTTTAAGGAGAAGATCTCAAGAAGACTCGGGAGGATGTCGGTTCTGACCATGGTGTGAAGCTCGCTTATGGGATGAAGAACCCGGGTGAAGGCTTTTTCGTCTCTGGAACGTCTCATGTTCTCGAAGTTGACAGCCTCGTTGGTGAGCGTGAAAGGCATCGTCTCGATATATGCCAGGCCCACCATGATCTCTCTTAACTCTGATTTTCTGACTTCGATAGAATGAGCTTGGCCAACAGTGACCGTTTTTGGGATCATTGGCACCAGGTTCTCATAGCCGTATCCAATAGCCACATCTTCGAATATGTCCCAAGAATGCATGATATCGGCCCTGTAGGCCGGGGCCAAAACCTCGATCTGAGAGTTTTTGGCCTTTGCGCCAAAACGCATTTTTTCCAGGTACTGGGCGATTTCTTCAGGCGATAAATCAGTTCCAATCAAATTGTTTGCATCCTCGGCTTCGATCGTCCACTTCGCAGGAGTGAGATTCGGAAGGACCTTATCGCCCTCGGCACTCTTGACAAGAACGCTCTCGATCCAGCCGCCCCTTTCGGCAAGTGCCGTTGCGACTATGTTCAAAGCCCTCTGGACCGCGACGTAATCGGTGCCTGTGACGTCTAAGAAGAGGTCGCGAGAGTCATCTCGTACCCGAGTCAGATTGCCATTGATTATTGGGGGAAACGAAAGAACTTGGTCATCTGCGTCCAATATCAAGGGGTAGCGATCCATCCCCTCGAGGATATGGGCGTAAGATATGCCCTTGGGATGTTCTTTTAGTATGTCTCTCATTGAGAGGCTTTTTTGAAAATCTAGTGGCACGAACTCGAAATCGGGATCTGCAGCAAGATATCTGAACGGCGGTTTCACTCTGGATATGTCGTGAACGCCGATCGCAACCTTCTTCCTGTTCCGGCCAAGTCCCCAGTGAAGGTCCTCTTGCAGATCCATGAGTGACTCGATTGCAGGATCGGAAAACTCAAGGTCCCTGACGACGGCACTGCAAAGGTACGGCCGCACGTTTTTGACTGAAGGGTCTATCTCGATCACGATATTGCCGGGCTGAATCTCGTATTCAGGAAGGCCAAGTTCCAGGCCAAAGAAACCGCGCAGGGCCCTGGCCACGCCTTCAGGACTGTAAAGGTCGGGCCTGTCCGGAAAGAACTCTACGTCAGCATAATCCTCTTCCAAGCGCTCGATATCGGCACCGATCATGGGGACCCTCTTTAGGATTGTGTCCCGATCGACCCCGACCAGTTCTTCCATATCTTCGTAATAGAGTCTGATAACTGGCATCGACTTTACCTCCCAAATCAGAGTGTTTTCACCAGAGTATCCCTAAGCCACCCAATGTCAGACTGGTAAAGCTCTCTTAGGTCTTTTAGCCCCAAAGTGAGCATTGCAACCCTGCTCACACCAAGCCCCCAGGCCAGAACCGGCACATCGATCCCGAATGGCGCCGTAACTTCTCGCCTGAATACGCCAGCCCCACCAAGTTCTACCCATCCAAGGCCGTCGATGTAGACTTCAGGTTCCACGCTGGGTTCGGTGTAGGGGAAATAAGCTGGCCTGAACCTGACCTCTTCAAATCCCATCTTGGCGTAAAACTCCTCTAATATGCCCAACAAGTTCCTGAAAGTGACGCCTTCATCCATCACGATACCTTCGAGTTGCTCAAACTCAGGGGTGTGAGTGGGATCGATCGCCTCGCGCCTGTAGGACCTATCTATCGAGAATGCCTTCACCGGTGGCTTGGGATGATCTGCCAGGTATTTTATGGTAAGGGAAGTAGTGTGAGTTCTCAAGACCTCTTTTCTTGCAACCTCTGGGTCCCAAATTCCGCCCCAGCCAGTAGAGCCCACGTTGCCACCACGCTCGTGCATCTCTTTTGTCTTGGAGTAATCGGGCACTTCGGCTTTTGTTTCCAAGTAGAAGGTGTCTTGCATCTCTCTTGCAGGGTGGTCTTGAGGCTGGAAGAGGGCGTCGAAGTTCCAGTAGCTGGACTGGATTATTTCGCCCTTGATCTCAGCAAACCCCATCTCCATCATGATCTCCCTCATCCAGCGAATGAGCCTCTGGTAAGGGTGCATCTTTCCTGGGTAGATCCTTTCAGCCGGAAGCGAGACGTCGTACTTTCTCACGCGATAACGCGTTCCATTGTAGAGAACGTTAGTGCCATCCCAGATCCCGTTCTTTATCATGTCAGAGGTTATCTGACCAACTTCTACGGCCAGATCCACATCGTCCCATTTGATATCAAATTGCAGAGGTTCGTATCTCCAGGATTTGGTGGTGACTGACTCGATGAGACCTCTACTTTTCAGGATCTTGAGGGCTTCACCGTCCAAGGCAGAAGCGCGGGTTTCGCCCTGGAAGGCGAGAGTTTCAAGAGCGACCTCGTCAACGCCCCGGGGGGCGTCTTCGACGGGCTTTACAACGCCTTTATCGATCGAGGCCCAGCCTTTCTTCTTGAGCCAGCCGATCCCCACCTTGAGGTCGGGATCCTTGATCGCTGATAGCGAGATTTCTTCGGTGCTTGCCAAATCCAGAATCTGCCTTTCAGGCAAGCCCAATTCTGCGTATCTCGCGCCTTCTTCGGAGAGGACGCAAACCTCTTCGACCTTCTTTTCGACCTGTACCAGATCCATATCGGCAAGGCCCTCTGCCGCCGATATCACCGAAACCGGCTTGATCCTGAGCCTTTCGGCGATGGCCTCAGGATCGCTGAGCCCCCCCGATATCTCCTTTAGCACCTGCTTATCCCTGGGAGATAAAGCAGATAACCTGTTGTCTTCAGATGGCATGTGATCATCATCCCATAAAATCAGAATTTCATCGGAAAGCAAATACAAGACTGTATATTAAGGCTGCCCGTCAGGAGCGATCGACTATAGTCGAGAACCGATTAGATGAGACTAATCTGTTCTCGCCCGAATAGTGTTTAACGATACGAATAGGCCAAAATCTAACAATCTTGCGATTTTTAGATTTGGCCGAAAGGTACCGTTAAACACTATACATATGGGCTACATGTTGCAGAACCCGTGCCAACAGCGCTTGGCCGGATCGACGGAAAGAGCAAAAGTATAAATACACCTCTCCAAAGAAGGACACCGATCTGGGGAATTATATGAAATGTCAAGGAAGCTCCAAGAGGAAGTATACCGGCGGAAGGAGGATATCCAGCCGGGGAAAGCGCAAGTACGAATTGGGCAGAGAATCTGGTGAGCCAAACGTAGACGTCACCAGGAAGAAGACGATCAAGACTCGTGGCGGCAATACTAAGATCCGTCTCTTAAGGTGTAATGTAGCCTGCATTACAGATCCTGCGACTGGAAAGTCCAAGACCGCGAAGATCGAAAGCGTGGTGGAAAACGGCGCTAACCTTCACTACGTCAGAAGAAACATCCTCACAAAGGGCGCTATAATCAAGACTGATATGGGCAACGCCCAGATCACCAACAGGCCAGGCCAGGAAGGTTTCATAAACGCCATCCTCTTCACCGAGTGATTCAACACAATCGTTCCAATCACTTTTTGGATGTACCTGATATTCAGATGTAGTCGGTGCGGTCGTCACCTGTACGCTGAGGAGGGGACCTGCACCAGATCATGTCCTTGTGGAAAGAAAATCACCCTAAAGAAGGTGAATGTGCTCGCAAGAGCCGAGGACGTCATCGAGGCTGGAGAGAAAGTTAGATCGCTCCAGCTCGGCAGCCGAGGGATGACCGGCTTTTCTAGGGCTGGCTGAATGCTCTGCATTTTTCCAGACTGTTTTTGTTTTGTGGCCCTGTAAATGCCCAAAATATGAAAAATCGATATGTTATGACCCCATTTTCAGGGGCATTTTCACGATGGATCCGCGTTATTTTGGACGGGTTCTAGCATGATTTCAGAAGTTGCTATAGCCTTTCCACCTCTGGCCGTGTTGATAGATATCAC
>Ga0222701_1000509_pt1 | contig 14201 bp, 27 predicted proteins | sample AntAcemetage1502_FD_179825 | JGI IMG/M metagenome (GOLD analysis project Ga0222701, IMG submission 179825) | Saline water microbial communities from Ace Lake, Antarctica - #1502 | ecosystem: Environmental > Aquatic > Non-marine Saline and Alkaline > Saline | place: Antarctica: Ace Lake... | reverse complement strand
AGGATGTGGACGATAGCGGCGAGCCCACGGGCATTAAGTTGCCTTATGTAGTCACATTAGACGAGTCTTCGGGTCGCGTGGTCGGTGTACGACGCAACTGGAAGGAAGAGGATTCGCTCAAGAAGCGTCGCGAGTACTTTGTACACTACGTTTTGATTGAGGGCTTGGGGGCGTATGGTCTAGGCTTTGTGCACCTGATTGGTGGGTTGTCCAAGACGGCCACCGCTGCCTTGCGTCAGTTGCTTGATGCGGGTACGCTCTCGAACCTGCCGGCAGGTTTCAAAGCCAAAGGCGCGCGGATCGCGGACGACGACAAGCCAATCCAGCCTGGTGAGTGGCGAGACATTGATGCAGGCGGCGCGGAGCTTTCTTCTTCGCTCATGCCAATGCCGTACAAAGAGCCTAGCCAAGTCCTGTTCCAGTTGCTGGGATTCACGGTCCAAGCCGGTAACCGTTTGGCAAGCATCGCGGACATGCAAGTCGGTGACGGAAACCAGCAAGCCGCCGTTGGCACAACCATTGCCATGCTTGAGCGCGGCTCGATGGTCATGTCTGCCATACACAAGCGTTTGCACTACTCGCAGTCGTTAGAATTCAAGATGCTTGCCCAAGGCTTTGGTGAGTACCTGCCCGATGAGTATCCGTACGATGTGCCAGGCGCGAGTCGCTCGATCAAGCGTCAGGACTTCAACAACATGGTCGCAGTACTGCCTGTTGCTGACCCTAACATCTTCTCGACCGCTCAGCGCTTGATGCTCGCACAGACGCAGTTGGAGTTAGCGCAGTCTGCGCCCCAGATGCACAACATGTACGAGGCGTACTACCGCGTGTATGCGGCGCTAAACATCCGCGACATTGACGGCATCTTGCGTCCGCAAAACACACAAATGCCCAAGGACCCCGCGACAGAGAACGCCGACGTGCTTGACGGTATGGATCTTAAAGCGTTTGCTGGTCAACAGCATGATGCGCACATGTCGGCTCACCTGATGGCGGGCTTGAGTCCCTTGATTGGCAACAACCCGCTAGCTGCCACAACCTTGCAAAAGCACATCTTGGAGCACGTACGCTTGAAGGCGGAAGAGGACACCGAGGTCCAGCTTTTCCAACAGTACGGCATGGACCCCAAAGGACGCGTCTCAGACATTCAGCGCGAGGGCATGATTGCACTACTGATTGCCCAGTACCTCCAAGAAGTGCGCACGATGCAGGATCAACTTGCAGGTGGCGCGGGCGGCGAGGCGGATCCAGTTGTTGCTTTGAAACAACAAGAGCTGGAGTTACGTGCTCAAGAACAACAGCAAGACGCTCAGGTCGACCAGTCCAAGTTGCAGTTAGATGCACAGAAGTTGCAACAAGACCAACAGAACGCACAGGCTCGGATCCAGTCACAAGAGGACATCGCACAGCTACGCGCTCAGGTTGGCCGTGAGCGGGTTGAAGTCTTGCAACAGAACATGCAGAATAGTCAAAAAGGTCAAAACGATGCGTAAAGCTCTCAAGCCGGTCAAGTACACAACTGACAGCATTAAGGAAAAGATTAAATCGTCACGCGAGAAGAACCCCAAGTCCTCGGGCTCGTCAGGTGCTGCTCGCATTGTCAAGAAACGTGACGGCAACTACCCCGTTAAAATTTACTAAGGAACCGCTATGGCAACCACCAAGATGGTCAAGAAAGAATCCGCAACCAAGCCCATGACAGAAGCGCAGCTAGCCGCGCAACGTACACGTGAGCGTGAGCTCAAAAAGGAAATGGCGGCGGACAAGGAAATGACCCCTTCGATGCTAAAGCGTATCAAGGATATGCTTACGCCCAGTACGCGTACCCCAGTAGACGGCACCGCGTCAGAGCGAGCTTTGCGTAACTTGTCAAAAGAGTCTCCGTCCAAAGAGGAGTTGCTTCAAGCCATCGCTGAGGAAAAGAAAATAACTAAGGCCGAGCAAGAAGCAAAGCGCCTAGACAAACCAGGCTTTAGAAACGGTGGAATGGTCACGGCCCGCGGTCAAGGTCGCGTGAAGACAAAGAGACCAACTAGGTTGTACTAAAGTTTTACGCCTTCAGACGGGGCTAATCCGTCTGCTTTTACATGGGGACTATCCATGCTTGAATTTGCAGAGGCAGTGCTAAAGGAAATTCGTCGCTTACAGGACGATTCCGAAGCCATCGTACTAAACGGCACTATCGCCAATATGGAGCGGTACAGGTTTATGATGGGGCGTCTCGAAGGCTTAAAGATGATGGAAGACGTGGTCAAACAGATGATCAAGCAGTCTGAACGGAATTTTTAACCAGAGAGGAGAGTTCCAAATGGAACCAGCAGTTGACGTACCCATGACAGAGTTAGAGCGAAAGTGGCAGAAAGAAAAAGCTGAGGCACAGCCTTCGCTTATGGATGCCTACGACGAGAGTGGTAACTTTGAACCCGAGGAGCTCGATCAAGAAGTCATTGACCGTATCCCTACCCCAACGGGTTGGAGAATCGCTATTCTCCCGTTTCGCGGCTCACAGAAAAGCAAGGGCGGTATTATCCTTGCAGAAGAAACCCAGAAAAGGACTCAGTTGGCCACCACGTGTGGTTACGTCCTAAAAGTGGGTCCTCTTGCCTATGCCGATCAAGATAAGTTTCCTCACGGCCCTTGGTGTAAAGAGGGTGATTGGATTGTCTTTGGTCGTTACGCAGGAGCCCGTATTTCCATTGATGGCGGTGAAATCCGTTTGTTAAACGATGACGAAATCTTAGGGATTGTTCGCGATCCTGAAGACGTCTTGCATATTGCTTAAGGGGTAAAACATGTCTAACGAAGAACTTGAATACGATGTTGGGGCTGACGAAAAAGAAACGTTGGTGGAAGTTAGTGAGGAAAGCGTAGAGCAGGAAGAGGGAAGCGCTGCGTCTGCCGAGCCACAAGAAGCCGAACTTGAGGAATATAGTAACAAGGTCCAAAAGCGCATTGACAAGCTAACCGCTCGTCTACGTGAGACGCAACGCCGAGAAGAGGCTGCAATTGCGTACGCTCGCAATGTGCAACAAAAGGCCTCGCAACTTGAAGACCGTTTCAAGCGCACGGACCAAGAACGTGTTGTCGCCACCCAAGGTCGCTTACAGACGGAGGTGGCCACTTTAAAGCAGATTATCCGTAAAGCACGTGAAGAAGGCGACATTGACACCGAGACAGAGGCACAAGAGCGCCTGACCGCTGCCTACTACGACCAACGCCGTATGTCGGATGCGGAAAACTACCGCCAAAGCCAAGCCGCACAGGCCCAGGCCCAAGCGCAACAACAGGCGGCACAACAAGCTGCACAACAACATGCTGCGTCCAACCGCCGTGTCGAACCCGACCCAAAAGCAGAAGACTGGGCAGATCGAAACGAATGGTTTGGCAAAGACGTGTCCATGACACAGGCAGCACAAGGAATTCATCTACAATTAGTTCGTACTGAAAAATTTGACCCCACGTCAGATGAGTATTATGATGAGTTAGATCGTAGGATGCGCACGTCCTTTCCACATAAGTTTGCTGGAAGTGCGCCAACCTCAAACAGTGCCAACCGGCCCGTGCAAACGGTTGCGCCTGCCTTCAGGTCATCTGGAGTAAATAGAGCACGCCGCAGCGTCAAGCTCTCACCGAGCCAAGTTGCCATTGCAAAAAGATTGGGTGTTCCGCTAGAGGAATACGCCAAATACGTTAAGGAGTAGTACCATGAGCGACACAAACGTGCCTAAATTAAATCGCAGTACCCGTGAGGAAGCATCTCGCGAGACCACTGCGCGCCGTAAACCATGGACTCCTCCCTCACGGTTGGATGCGCCGCCAGCGCCTCCTGGGTTTAAACATCGTTGGATCCGTGCGGAAGCCGGAGGTCAGGACGATCGAATCAACGTTGCATCCAAACTACGTGAAGGCTACGAGTTGGTGCGCGGGGAAGATCACCCTAGCTTTCAATCTCCAAGCGTGGAAGACGGCCGACATGCTGGTGTACTCAGCGTGGGAGGTTTGTTGCTAGCGAAGATACCCGAGGAGACAGCTAACGAGCGAAACGCGTATTACGCATCTCGCACCCATGACCAACTTCAGTCCGTGGACAATGAAATGCTGAAGTCGAATGCTCATTCGACCATGCGGATCAATAATCCACAAAGACAATCACAAGTATCTTTTCGAGACACAGGGTCCGAAAAGTAATCTTTTTAAGGAATGACAAATGGCTAACATCGATAAAGCCTTTGGTCTGCGTCCTCTTGGTAACCTTTCCGCCACCGGCGGTCAAAAGCAGTTCGGTTACGAAATTGAAGACAACCAGGCCGGAGCAATTTTCCAAGGTGACCTCGTTACCGTTTATGACGGCTACTTGGTGCAGTTTGCCCCTGCTACTCATACGGCAGCGGTCGGCGTGTTCAATGGTTGTCGGTATGCTGACCCCACCACAGGCAAGCCAATCTTTAGCAACTACTACCCCGGTTCGGTCAACATCACCCAAGGCAAGATCATTGCCGACGTGGTTGACGATCCTAACCAGTTGTTCACCATCCAAGCGGATGAGGACGTTGTTCAAGCCGATGTTGGCAAGAACGCAGACGTTATTGTCGCTGCTGGAAACACCGTCACGGGCGTCTCGGGCATGGAGCTTGACTCCTCAACCGTCGCCAAGACCGCTGCATTGAACCTCAAAATCGTTGGCTTTTTAAGCACCCCTGCTAACGAAGTTGGTGCCAACAATGTCGTGGTAGTGGTTAAGATTAACGAACACTTGTACGGTAGTGCCGGTGTCGCTGGACAAGGAGCCTAATCATGGCTATTTCACGTTCCCAGTTAGTAAAAGAACTCGAGCCAGGTCTTAACGCTTTGTTTGGACTGGAGTACAAGGGCTACGAGAACGAGCACGCAGAAATCTATGACCAAGAGAGTTCTGACCGTGCATTTGAAGAAGAAGTGATGCTCTCAGGTTTTGGTGAGGCCGCTGTTAAGACCGAAGGCGCTGGCGTTACATACGACCAAGCACAAGAAGTCTACACCTCGCGTTACACCCACGAGACCATCTCTTTGGCGTTCTCGCTGACCGAAGAGGCCATTGAGGACAACCTCTATGACCGCTTGGCTTCGCGTTACACCAAGGCTCTGGCTCGTTCCATGGCCACAACCAAGCAGATCAAAGCCGCTTCTGTTTTAAACGGCGCGTTCACAACCTCACTAGGTGGTGACGGAAAGCCTCTGTGTGCAGATGACCACCCAACCTTGGGCGGCCCTAACCTGCGCAACGAGCTAGCTGTTGCTGCTGACCTGAGCGAGACCTCGCTTGAGCAGGCCTTGATTGACATTGCTGCGTTCACCGATGAGCGTGGCTTGAAGATCTCGGTTCAAGGCTTGAAGTTGGTTATCCCTAAAGAGCTTCAGTTCACCGCTGATCGCATCTTGAAGTCCACGCTGCGTACTGGTACAGCAGATAACGACATCAACGCTGTCCGCAACATGGGCATGGTTCCTCAGGGTTACACAGTGAACCACTACTTGACCGATCCAGACGCGTTCTTCATCAAGACTGACGCGCCTAACGGCATGAAGATGTTCCAACGTATCGCCATCAAGACTGCTTTTGAGGGTGATTTTGAGACAGGCAACGTGCGCTACAAGGCACGCGAGCGCTATGTGTTTGGATTTTCTGATGTAAGAGGCATTTTTGGTTCGCCTGGGGCTTAATTCCTTAGAATCAAGCACTTAGCAAGTCCAGCCCCCGCCAAAAGCGGGGGTTTTTCTTTTGTTGTATACAAATATTTTGTAGTGTGCTATTATATGTTTCACACTACTTATAGGATTCATACAATGAAACAAGCCGTGATCTATAAAATCATCAACACCACCAATAATAAATTTTATGTTGGGAGCACGAACAATCAGTATGAAAGATTTAGAACCCACCGTAATAAACTACGTGGGAACAAACACCACTGCGCTCATTTACAGGCCGCATGGAATAAATATGGGGAAGCTGCTTTTAGTTTTGATACTGTTGAATACGTGTCAGATGAGGCTTCACTACAGGCTGCTGAGGACAAGTGGCTTTCAGAGTGGGTAGGGCAATCGGATTGTTATAACCACGGCATGCGGTCTGGAGCGCCTTGGCGAGGAGCGCCCAAAGAGTCTCACCCTATGTACGGTAAGACGCATTCAGGCGAAACCAGAAAACTCTTACGGGAGTCACGTCTTTCGCAACCAGATCCCCGATTAGGGAAAAAACATTCTCCGGAAACAATTCAAAAAATGCGGGAGCAAAAGCTCGCCAACCCGACTCAGGCATGGCTGGGCAAGACTAGGGATGAAGAGACACGCAAAAAGATTGGAGACGCTCAGCGGGGCGTGGCCAAAGCTCCGCGTACCTTTACCCCTGATGGGCTGAAGCGCGCCCAAGAGAACATGAAACGGAATGCCAAACAGCAGTTGCCGGCTGATTTTTCGGTCGTTAAGGCCGCGTTCCCGCAGGTGGTGTTGGACAAGTATGACTTTAGTAGTGCTGTGTACACAGGGGCCGCAAACCGCATCCAAGGCTGTGTTTGCCCAAAACACGGGTTGTTTACCCAGTATGTCTACCAGTTCAAGAAGGGCCGTGGGTGTCCTACCTGCGGAGGAGAACAAAGAGCTGAATCCAAGCGTAAACAGATGAAAGAAGCTTGGGAGAACCCTGAGGAGCGGGAAAAGATGATGGCGGTGCGTACTCGTAAAAAGGATTGCACGCGCTAGCTCCTAGCAGTACAGTAAGGGTAACCACGGAGGCTATTATGATTTGGATTCCCGTTATTTTTATGTGTATGGCTGGGCAGTGCGGTTTTATGCAGGGTAACTCTACGTATACTGAGCAGGGCTGCTTAGAGCAGGTGAAGAAGGCTTATGCTGTGTTAGGTAACAACCCTCAAATAGATGTATATGAGGGCACATGCCTGCCAGTTAGTCCTGTTTAAGCTGCTTTTTCTTGCGCTTACGTCTTTTAGCTAGCCGATCTTCGTGGTGATGGATTCGGTGGCAGTTTGCGCACAGCACAACGCATTTTTTTATTTCTTCCATGATTCGGTCATATGCCTGGTTCGCCAAGAGCCGATGCACCCTTATGTTGTCGGGGCCCAGTATGACGTGGTGGAAATCTAGCGCGGCGGGGTGACTATACCCGCAATTGATACACTTCAGAGTTGATTTGAACGCGGTCCATTTCTTGCGTTGCTCTATTTTTGAACGACTGGTTTTAGCAATAATCGCTTCTCTATTCTTTTCGTAGTAGCGCCGAGAGTACTCTTTATGCTTCTGTTTTCTTACTTCTGGGTCTGCATACGGCATTGTTGCGACCTTCCAAAACGTTCAAGCGCCAGTATAAGCTATTTTTATATCCCCAAGCCACTGTAGGCTCGTATAGCTTGAATCCCATAGATATTAGGCTGTTGGAGCTTGCAGGGTTTTGCGTGGTGTCGGTGACGAGCCATTCCCAATTCAATGTCCTCGCTTTTTTAATTCTTGCTTGGATAAATCTTTTCTGCAAACCGTGTCCCTGGTAGTCGGGCAGCACGCCTGCACGGCACATGTAGCCGGCGTTTATCCACTGTGCTGAGCGACAAAGCGCGGCGAATCCCACGGGCTTGTCTTCACAATAGGCTATCCACCAGTGTCCGCTGTCGACTGCCATGGGCTTGTCTGCGGGCAGGCACTTTGATTGTAGGTACATAAGCACGGTCCGGTTCTCAGACACACGGATATTCAACTGCCGAATTATAAACTTCATGCTAGCGCTCCAGTTAAACCCTTTGCACTCTATTTTAGTTGCTTCGTGCGTAAAAACAGAGTATAAATACACCAGCACTGGGAAAACCCAGTCCTATAGACCGGCCCAGCGGACGATGCAGAGACTATAGGACGATGTACTGCAAATACAAAGGAATTATCATGGCTTCAACTACATTTTCAGGCCCAGTAAATTCGCCCGGTGGATTCGTAGGTCCTATTACAGGTGCGGTCACAGGTAACGTGACGGGCTACATCATTCTCCCAACGGCTGACCCTGAAGTGGTTGGTGCTTTGTGGAACAACGCTGGCACGATCACAATCTCAGCAGGCTAATTAGCTCCCCCGCTTCGGCGGGGATTTGAACCTACAAGGAGCTAATGATGAGCGCAAGCAATATCCTCGCAGTCACAAAGATCGCTGACGGTGCCGCTATTTCTGGCCGCACTCGAGTCAGGGGCCTTTATTTCACATGCACGGGCACTGCCTCTTCGTTTTCGTTGAAGAATGGCACAACGGGTGCAGCCGCCGCTTTAGTTACAATTACCACCCCCGCAGCCGCGGGCGGTTATGACCTCCATATCCCAGAACAAGGTTTCTTATTTGACGCCGGTGTGTTCGTGGACGTGGCAGATGTTCAAGTTACCAGTGTTACTTTAATGTTCGAGGGCGGCGCTGCCGCGTAAGCCATGGCTACCTCAAAAGGGATGGGCATAAAAACCTCTGTTAAGTCTGGAAATTTTCGCCCGACAAAAACAGGAGCAGGTATGTCGGAAAAGGGTGTAAAAGCCTACCGCAAAGCCAATCCCGGCAGTAAGCTGAAGACGGCCGTGACGGAAGACAAACCTTCACCGGCTCAAGCCAAGCGCCGTAAATCCTACTGCGCACGTTCAGAAGGCCAGATGAAGCAGCATCCTAGGGCGGCAAAGGATCCAAATAGCCGATTGAGACAAGCACGTAAACGATGGAAGTGTTAAGCGATGGAAATGACAGTGTGGAACATAGTGCTAACCATCCTTTTTGGCGTGTTGGCTTATATTATGCGTGATAAATTCAACGAGATTTCACGTCTGGGAACACTTTTGAACCGCACGCGTGAAGAAGTGGCGCGGGATCACATTACTCGACAAGAATTTCGAGCAGACATGCAACAACTCATGGACAGATTTGACCGTCTAGAACTTAAGATAGACAGGTTAATGATTGAAAAAGGTGCTAAAAATGGCTAAGCCTGGATTATATTCCAACATTAATGCAAAAAAAGAGCGCATTAAAGCGGGTTCTGGTGAAAAAATGAGAAAAGTAGGTAGCAAAGGAGCGCCGACCAAAAAGGCGTTTGTTCAATCAGCTAAAACAGCTAAAAAGAGGTAATTATCATGGCTCAACGTGGAATGGGTGCTGCAACTAAAGGCGGCGGTGCGGCTGAAAAAGGCCCCAAAAACAAAATGATGAAGGAAACCAGCAAAACAACTGGTCCCGTCATGATGGCAAAAGGCGGCATGACTAAAGGCTATGCAGGCGGTGGCATGATGACTAAAGGTTATGCTGCAGGCGGTGCTGCAATGAAGTCAAAAGGCGCTGCAATGGGTGGTGCAATGAAAAAGAAGAAGTCAGGTAAATAATGGCCTACTTAAACAGCAACATACCTTACTTTAAGTGTTGGGTTCGGCGAGAGTTTACAAATATGCACCAGAAGTATCAAGGTGAGTATTTGCACGCTCTAGCCGTTGCTGTTACCACAATGCCCGACCGTTGTTTGAGTTTTCAGTTGGTGTTCACGGGTTGTGAAAGCAACGCGGATGACTCTGAGAACGTTCATGGTGGTGCAATGTGGGCACGTATGCCTATCACAGCATTGGTGGGGGACATCCCGTTGGAGGAGTGGCCAGAACGTATGCCCACTCACGCTGTTCAACCATGGGATTGTCCGTCGCATCACCACTCTGTGATTAAATTTGAACGCACGTCGCCTAGTCCGTGGTTGTGTAAGATCGGTGGGGAGTTTTACACAGGTCGTTACATGTTTACGGTGGATTATGCCGAAAGCGAAGTGGCGGACTGCCCCGCGCAGCACAAGCAAAGCCATGTATTGGTTTTGACGGATGCGGGCAAGTGGACAGGGAACATTGTGGCCTTACCCAACAATCGGGTGAGAGTAACAAGCCCTGCGTTCTGGGAAACAGGCAAGGGTGCGCCTGATTTCAAGCCTAGCCAGTGGATTCACTGCGCTGAGCAGGACGATACGTACATGGACCCAACGGTGACATTTGACAACCTTTATAGTGACAATAAAAAATGACAACCTCTGGAACGACTGCGTTTGACTTAGACATCGATGACCTTGTAGAGGAGGCATACGAACGTCTGGGCATGCGCATGACCAGTGGTAACCAGCTAAAAACGGCGCGTCGGTCGTTAAACATCTTGTTCTTGGATTGGGCAAACCGTGGGTTGAATTTGTGGACGATTGAGCAGGCTATTTTGCCTATTGTCCAGGGTAACAGTGTACTTGCATTACCTTTAGACACGGTCAACGTGCTAACGGCGGTCATCCGCGATCCAAGCACCACTCCCTCAATTGACATCAGTGTTGATCGGATCAGTCGTGCTGAGTACTTGAACGTTCCCGACAAGACCACACAAGCGCGGCCCTCGCAGTTCTATATTGAGCGCACAAACGTGCCGAAGGTTTATTTATACCCTGCGGCCGATAAGGCTTATAATCTAATCTACTACCGCATTCGTCGTATTCAGGATGCGGGGGACTACACGAACACCACGGACGTGAACTTTAGGTTTTTGCCGTGCATGGTCGCCGGGTTGTCTTATTACCTGTCGCTGAAGTTTTCGCCTGAGCGCGTGGGACCTTTGAAGCAGCTGTACGAGGAAGAGTTTGCGCGTGCGGCGGCGGAAGACAGGGATACGGCGAGCTTTTTCGCTGTTCCTGACGTAGGGTACTGAAATGGCTTACGCCACAGGTAAGTTTGCGTTAGGAATCTGTGACTACTGTGGTCAGCAGTACCCTTTTAACGTCTTACGGAAAAACTGGCGTGGATTCAAGGTATGCCCCGACGATTACGAGCCAAAGGAGCCTCAACTCGAGCCTCTTAGACATGTGTCAGACGCCGTGGCACTTAACCAGCCTCGCCCTGACCGCGCAGAGCCCCTTACTGTTTATGTGGGCGCTCCCGGTGATAGCCTTTTCGAGAGCGTTGGGAGTGCAACCGGAACAAATGACATGCGGCCCGCTACAGTGGATAATGCCTTGGTACTTCAACTCCAGCTTGGACAAGTGACGGTGACAACGACATGACTTACGACGAACTTGTAACCAACATTCGAAATTACACGGACGTAGACGCCAATGTCTTGACCGCGCCTGTGATTGACACTTTTATCTTGATGACGGAAAACCGCATCTTGCGTGAAGTGGATCTGGACGTGTTCAAGAAGGAAGTCACCGGCAACCTAACACCCACGAACAAGTTTTTGTCTACGCCTACGGATATCTTAACCCACCGTTATTTGATGGTAACGGATGACGAGGGTCATCAGATCTTTTTGGATTTCCGCGATACATCGTTCATGAAGGAATATTGGGCCGATGGCAGCGCCACTGGTATCCCGAAGTATTATTCGGTGTGGGATCAGAACACGTTTTACGTGGCACCCACGCCAGACAACAACTATGCTGCGGAGCTTGGTTATATATACAAGCCTACTGCGCTGTCGGCCACAAACACGACCACTTGGATTAGCTTGAATATTCCAGAAGCGTTGATGTACGGCTGTATTGTCCAAGCGTACAGCTACACCAAGGGCCCAGCAGAGATGATGGCGTACTTTGAGCAATCATATAAACAGGCGATCCAAGGCATCGGTATTGAGCAGCAGGGTCGTCGTCGTCGGGATGAGTACAGGGATGGCATGATTCGCTTGCCGCTCCAATCCGTATCACCTGGACCATAAGGTAAACGACCATGGCTTTTTCAGGAAACCAAATCTGCGACACGTTCAAGACAGAGCTGCTTGAGGGCTTGTTTGACTTCAAAGCAGGCACAGCGGATGTGTTCAAGATTGCTTTGTACACAGCGGATGCAACACTTAACGCCTCTACCACTGCTTACACAACAGCCAATGAGGTTGTGGCAGCGGGCTACACGGCCGGTGGTATTGCTCTGACCCCAGTGGTAGCAAGTTCCAGTGGCGTGTCTTTTGTGAGCTTTGACAACGTAACTTGGAACGCGGCATTGACCGCACGTGGCGCATTAGTCTACAAGGAAGAAGCTGGAAATCCAGCGGTTTTTGTTCTAGACTTTGGGGCTAATAAGGTTTCATCATCCTCGTTTGTGGTTCAGTTCCCACCTGCGAACAACACCTCGGCAATTTTACGCCTCGCGTAAGGAGTTAAACATGTTAGTGAATCAAGCAAAATCTACCGACGCTGTGGCAAGCCAGTTGACGCGCACGTTGGAATCAAAAGACAAGGTCTCCGCGGGTGGCGTGTTCACCATTCAGTGTTTTGACAAAGACGGCGTCCTTAAATGGGAAGCGACCAAGAATAATTTGGTTGTCAACGTCGGATTAAAAGACATGAATGACAAATACTTTAGTGGTAGCGCCTACACCGCCGCTTGGTATATTGGTTTATACGGCGCAGGTGCTTCAAACAACCCTGCCGCTGGTGACACAATGTCTTCTCATGCTGGTTGGGTAGAAGTTACTGCTTATTCACAAGCAACACGTCCTGCGGCAACATTTGGTGCAGCTACAACCGCTGATCCTTCTGTCATCAGTAACTCAGCGTCTGTTGCAGTGTTTACAATCAACGGCACAACAACTGTTGGCGGTGCGTTCTTGACTAGTAACAGCACTAAAGGTGGCACAACAGGTACATTGTTCTCGGCGTCTGACTTTACAGCCCCCGGTGATCGTAGCGTTGTAAGCGGGGACACATTGAATGTTTTGTACAGTTTCTCTCTTGACGCAGCGTAATTAAGGGAGTATCCTTCTAGTAATTAACCAGGGGGATACATGAAAAAAGAACTTTTAAGTATTTGGCGAGCTATGCACAATCGTTGTTACAACCTCAACCAAAAATCGTACCAACACTACGGTGCGCGGGGTATTTTTGTAGAGGAAAGTTGGCATGGTAAACAAGGGTTTGCTAATTTCGTAAGGGACATGGGAGAGCGACCAGAAGGCGGAACCATCGACCGTATTGATAATAACAAAAGTTATTCGCCACACAATTGTCACTGGGCTAATGCTTTTGAGCAAGCTAAGAACAAAAGAAACAACCGTTGGATTACATCTAACGGGGAAACAAAACATCTTGCGGAGTGGGCAAGAACTCTTGGATGCAACCCTGCTGCAATATTGGCGCGGATTGCATCAGGCATGAAGGAGGAAGAAGCTGTTACTAAGCCTATTCCAGAACGACCAAATGCTAAGTTAACTATGCAGGACGCTTTGTATGTTAGAGATTCCTACCCCATGCTGACCATGCAAGCTTTGGCGATAAAACTCAAGGTGAGCAAGAAAACAATCTTGAACATTATTCATAACAAAACATTTAAGGAGCACTAAATGGCTACGAAATTTATTAAAGGCGAGATTGTGCAGGTTGCAAGTGTCTTACCAACAGGTCCGATTGAAAAGCTTCGCATGGATGAGGAAGGTAATTTCTTCTATCTAATTAGCTGGTCTGACATAGATGGTAAAACACAGCAACGCTGGTTTGCGGAAACTGAACTTACCTCAGCGTAAAGAGTATGTTTGGTTTCACTACCTTTAGTGAAGTACCCTTCTCTGCATTAGTAGCGGGAGGAGCTGTCTATGATGCTTCGATCGCAGAGGTTGTACAAGCATCCGAGGCGGTTAGTGCTCAAGCTATTTTTAACACTGTGTTCCAAGACACAGTTAGTGGTGTTGATAGCCAATCTACGGTTTTGGTGTATACCGTTACTGTGCAAGAAGCAGGGCAAGCTTTAGATGTGTTTTCAAATAATGGTAACTTCTTTTTAAATATCAGTGAAACGAGCGTTATTACAGATACCCCTAGCAATATAGGACAGTTCTTTTTAAATATCAGTGAAACGAGCGTTATTACAGATACCCCTAGCAATATAGGACAGTTCTTTTTAAACGTGAATGAGTCCATAAGCATTACAGACTCTGCCTTTGCAAGATATTTATGGGAGTTAGTTGATGATAGTCAGACAACTACTTGGACGTTAATTAATACTGTAGATTAAGGAAAAGATATGGCTTTGATCGTTAAAGATAGGGTTCGCGAAACCACCACTACTACAGGGACTGGGACGGTAACTCTTGGTGGCGCGGTAAGTGGCTTTCAAAGCTTTTCCGTAATTGGTAATGCAAATACTACTTACTATACAATTGTTGATGCTATCGCGGGTTCGTGGGAAGTGGGT
>Ga0222701_1000504_pt1 | contig 14273 bp, 15 predicted proteins | sample AntAcemetage1502_FD_179825 | JGI IMG/M metagenome (GOLD analysis project Ga0222701, IMG submission 179825) | Saline water microbial communities from Ace Lake, Antarctica - #1502 | ecosystem: Environmental > Aquatic > Non-marine Saline and Alkaline > Saline | place: Antarctica: Ace Lake... | reverse complement strand
GAAGAGTTCGCCATTTTTGATGTTGATCTTGAGAATAAAAAGATTATCGGACAGGAAAAGGCTCCTTCTCCTCCTCATGAGCCCGGCCTTCTTCCTAGGTGGCTTGGCGAAAAGGGTGTGAATGTTATCATAGCGGGAGGCATGGGGACACAGGCTCAACAGCTCTTTGCTGAGAGTGGCATTACCGTTTCCGTGGGCGCGCCCGCCGATGACCCCGAGAAGATCGTTCTATCGTACATGGACAGTGTCCTTGAGCTGGGAGACAACACCTGCGACCACTGAGACGACGCATGAAAACCGATAGACAGATCGAAGAGATAATGATGGGGATGGCCTATGAAAAGGCCGTGAAAATCTATTCAGAGCTGTTGGTAGAACGTGGAACCAATCCACGTAACTACGGCGCTATAAATCACCCGGATGGTTACGCGAAGATAACAGGTGACTGCGGGGATACAGTCGAGATGTTTCTTCGTGTAAAGAATGGTAAAATCGAGGAATCAAAGTTTAGCACAGATGGGTGCATGTTCAGTATCGCCGCCTGCTCTGTCGCAACGGAGATGGCGAAGGGGAAAACCGTGCCCGGGTGTATCGGTATAAACCAAAGTGCTATCCTGGACCATCTGGGTAAAATGCCTAAGGATCATGAGCATTGCGCCCTGCTGGCGGCCATGGTTATGCAAAAGGCCTTGAGACAGTGTATTGAAAGTATAGGAAAAAATTAATAAACTAGAGACATATAACCCTCATACAGACAACAACGCAAGAAAAGAGAGAATCAACAGCGAGCCAGATCAATATCGCAGAGGTTGACAAGGTCTAAAATCTAACCCTCCAGGATAATTACATTGGCATCACCTCACAGGACAACAGCGATATGGTCACGCGGGCCATTCCTCTTCTGAACGGAGTGGTAAAAATTCCATCCAGGCGGAACGTGGTTTCTCGGCCGTTGTAAAACCACGGTGAAAACTTCGACGAGCGCCATGCTCGTTGACTTTGGATTTTCCCCGATCGGGGCGGTCTAAATTACAATCTTGTGAATTCCTCTGATGCCTTTAACGGGTTTACTGCCATCACTTCGGCAACAATCGTCATGGGCAAGATAGGTATGTATGCTGCTTTCATATATTCCTCACGAGAGATTTTATCCAGCCAACAGGCAATATACATGGCACATTCTTCTTATATTCAAGATACTCCGAACCAAATACACTTTCCATATATGCCTCTTCTTCCTGCACCAGAATACGCAGTATGAAGTACATGAATATTGGAACGGTCAATCCTATCCAGCTGCTTACCAGGAGGACTATCCCTGGCACAATAAAAACCACCCATGCCGCATACAGAGGATGGCGGCAAAATTTATAAATGCCGTCTGTAACCAGTTTGTTCGTCCTGTATGCGCGTGCCACAGTTAATATTGCAGTAATGAGAAATGGAACTCCGATTAGAATAAAAAGAATGCCAAGCATTAGCAATATCCAATATGGTACAGTGTCAATCTGGAAAAACGGGTAAAAATGCCAGTTTACAATGACTGTTGTCATCCCGTAAATAGCCGATAAGGCCGCAAACTTCGGTCCCACACCCCTTAAAGTCATTTTACCCGTCATTCAACAAAACCTCCTCAAGCGCATCCCGCAAACTTTCCAGAAATGGTTTCGGATCTTCTGCTATTGTAATTTCCTTTTCTCTTCCTTTGGTTTAATAAATGCACTTGTGGTACGCAGTAACAATGGATATCTCCAGTGGGTTAAAATCCCGCCCGGGGAATTGTCCGTACTCCCTGGTAGCTGAAGAGAGCGGAGTTCGAGTAATCATGGATCATAATTTTTTAATAACAAAGATACAGGCCGTAACGCAAGTGAACTTAGGAGTAACCTCGAGACATCGAGGTGGAGAAGTCCAGATGTTTCGGTGAACCCAAACGCATCCCGATTATCAGAGGGGGTTAAGCGTACATAATCTTGGATATATGAACAAAAGAAATGTCGGAGACCGGAAGGTCCTTTGAAAAATGTTCTATGGCCCGTGCAGTTTCCGGGAAAGGATGCCCTATCCCGATCGCATGCCCATATCTTTGCGCATATTGTTTCAACTGATTAAGCCGAAAAAGGATGGCCGATTCATCACGGATGGTATCGAGGAACACGTTCCTGCGGTCGGTTGTCAGGTGCAGTTTCCTGGCAGTTTTGAATGCCTTGGAATTGCTCGATGTCCTGCTGTCGATGAAAAAAAGGTCATCGTTTTTGATGACCCTCAAAGCCTCATATATCTCTCTCTGGCACTCGGTGAATCGTGAACCCATATGGTTGTTTACACCGATTGCAAGGGGTACCTCGGATATGTTTTCTTCAATAATTCCACTTATCCGGGAGAAGTTATCCCCTTCGTAGAGGGCGCCCGGGCCCGGATCAAGCCTGGAGTTGTATGGTTGCATGGGCTGATGCAGCATCACATCATGCCCATGATCATCAATCTCAAAAGCCAGATCCCGTGAATAGGTGAGCCGGGGCAGGATGGAAAAGGTGATGGGAATATTCAGTCTGAGAAACTGCCTCGCGCGGGGAATACTGTTCCCGATATCATCGATAATCAGTGCTATCCTTGGCCGGAGGAAGGGGCTCTTCCCCTGCACCTCAGAGGCAAACGCTTTTGAAAAACTGTTAACCCCGAGTAAACTTCCTATAACTAAGTGGGAGCTTTTATACAAGAAGCTTCTTCTGTTCATCGGGCGTTCCTTTTTCAATTAAGATACCGGGTGTTTTCAGTGATCCGGTTATGAGATGGTTAGTTATACACACCACACCATGCCACATTAAAGAACAATTTATGAACATGTACAACATGTTGTGGTTAATGTCAAGATCGAATACAATATATTGACTCAATAATGTTTTTATTCATGGGAAAGGTGAACAAAACCTTCCAGGAAGGAAAGATTTTTGAATATTTTTGTGTACACCCGCATAGGCGTGAACTTATGGGATGAAAGTCCCCTATACTTGGCGTGAATCCTGCTAATGGGTTGAAATATTAGCCGAAGGCAAGGGAGTTCATGTGAGTATGTCAAAAGCACATAATCTATCCACTTTTTGACCGGCTTTTTGTCGTTCGTTTTTTATGTTGCTTTCGCCCGAATTCAGTAATATAATTAGCATTCCATAACATATTGATATGGAATGCTTTTTACGAGATCCATGGCGGTGGCTCAATCATGAATTGGACTTTGTTGCTTATATTGATCACTGGATTTGTAATCGCGGCTATTATCACATACCTCGCTGAATCCTGGAGATATAAGAAATTTGGTTTCTCACTGGGCTCTAAATCACACAGCATGTGGCTGTTTACAGGAAGCCTGTTTATAACACTCGCGCTGGCTGCTTTATTCATATCCTATTATGATTTGAGGGGGAACAAGGACACTCCTGCTTCCCTTCACGTTGAACGCCCATCCGCTAAATCACCTGTGAAAAAGGATGCCCCCGCTTCCTTTCGCGTTGAACACCCATCCGCGAAATCATCCATGAAAAAAGAGGTTATATCGAAGTTGCGATCGCCACCTGGAATATCCTCCTCTTTGCCGTACACCATTCAGGTTGGGGCATTTAAAAATTCTCAGAATCTTGACAAGCGGAGTCAGGAGATTGAGCAGCTGTGCGGCATGGATGTCTTTATTGGAAAGACTCAAATCGGTGATACAAAGTGGAATCGCCTGTTTGTAGGGCACTTCCTGACGCTGGAAGAGGCGCGACAGACCGGACAATCACTTGTCCGGCAGAAGATTGTTTCAAACTATCTCGTCAGGAGAATACCCTATGCCGCTCTATTGGGGGCATTCTCTTCAGAGAGTGAAAGCCGAGAGTAAATCAAAAACAAGATGTCCGGCGATATTCACCCCTGTATCATTCCTCCGCGGGAGGAAACGGCGCCGACCACTGATTTCTTCTGTCTCTCAGTTCCGCCAGTTTTCCCCGGTTCCAACTCGATATCCTGGAGAAATATCCCGCAACCCTTGTAATTCCCTCTACGTTTTCCGAACCGCAATGGGGACAAAAGTCTTTGATACCCCGGGATGTCCTGTTACAATCCAGGCAGGTTGTAAATTCGGGTGAAAATACCACGTGCCGGTTCTGTGTTTCTCTGAAAACCTTTGTAATAAACCTGGCCAAGGCTTCTTTATCCGGTTCCGTATCGCCCAGAGATATACAGGTCGCGGCATTTCCCTCTATAAAAGGGTGGATGTCACCTTCAATCATTGCTCTTTCGAATGGATCCGTGGAAGAGGATACCGCGAGAAACGTCGAGTTGGTATAATATATATCTCCCCTCGATATGTCACCTCTAACAAAATGTCCCGCTGCCGGAGAGAAATGTTTCAGATCCAATCGGGCCAGCCTGTATGGTGTGCTTTCCGCGGGGGACTGCTCCAGGATAAATCTTATTCCATGTTTCTCTGTCAGCCTGTCCACAACGTCCTTCATATACGCGACAACGCTGCGGCCAAACTTGCGTGCATCTTCTGATTCGTGGAGCTGACAACCCTTATGCGCCCAGACCAGTTCATTAAGGCCAATTATCCCCATAAGATATGTGCACCGGTTCATCCTCAGATATGGTGTGTGATCATAATCCATTGCGAGGAGAGACAGAGGCCCATCGTTGCCGTGTGACAAAAGTCTCTCAATAAAAGCCCTCTTTTGCAGATGGGTTTTCGCGGCAAGGTTCATGACATCGGAAATCATGGAAAAGAGTTGTTTGTCATTTCCTTCCGCCCTATATCCCAGCCTGGGCAGATTTATTGACACATTCTGAATGGCAAAATACCGCATTTTCCACGGTTCGGCGGCATCATCCCTTTCTTCTCTGCCGGTCATGTCCAGATTGCAGCATTCGGACAAATTAAGAGTATCATTTCGGTCAAGGATAAAGTGAGGATTCCCCTTTTCCGCTGTTACATCACAGACAGAGCGAAGAAACTCTTCATGTCCGGGTGTTTGGAAAAACTTCTCTGTTATATGCAAAAACGGTCTGGGAAAAACAAAAGGTTGGCCCGCGGCGTCTCCCTTCCTGAATGCCTCGAATATTGCCTGGGTAAATCTCTGGGCGTCTGCCTCATACTCCCTGTACATTTTGCCGGTATATTCTCCGCCTGGCCCAATGGCGGGAACGTCTTCGAAATGCCGGGGGACTTCCCAGTAAAGGTGTACATCGGTAAATATCGTCTGACCCCCCCTGCCGACAGCCTGCTGTGCGAATTCATAGATCAGTCTTTGCGCAAGCTGCATTACCTCCCGGTCGGTCAACTCCTCCAGGTAGGGAGCAAAGAACAGGTTGACGGCATCCCACCCTATGGCCCCGGCAAAGTTTCCCTGCAGCGCGGCAGCAAATCTTACCATGTGCGACAGCAACACCTCCGCGTGTCTGGCTGGCTGGGCGACGGCGAGTGAATTGGGGAGATTCAGGCCGAATTTCTTTATATATTCGAGAGACTGACACGAACAGTAAGGTCTGTCTACATATCCAAGGTTGTGTATATGTATATCCCCTGTCATGTGGGCATATCCAACATCTTCTGAAAAGACATTAAGGATTGAAAATTCTTTTTTGATCCCCTGGGCAAGGGTAAGATTTGTGCCCTCCGGACTATGGGGTATATTGGCGTTTTCCTTATTGCGGTACAGTATTAACTGTCCCACATCATAGAGGGGAAATCCCAGCCGGGCATGCAGCTTCGTCGCATTTTTCATACCTTTTTCGAGAAGCCTCGCATCCACCAGTTCTCTTATCAGCGAGGCGGTAAGAATATCGATTCCCGACGCCGCGATCCGATCCTCTACCTCCCTGCTTATCTCCTCCGCCGTATCAAGATCCACGCCAGCTTCACGGATCAGGGCATCTACAATCTTCCGCCTGTCCCAGCCGGTGATATCTTCACCTGACGTCCTGACAAAGAGTGCCATATCTGTTGTTTCATTGCCTGTCATGAATAAATTTCCTGTGGTAATTCCCAGCAGGTTTTATATATACGATAGTCCCCTGCTTGTAAAGTTCTTGCAAAGATGAGGAGAGAATTAAAGAAATTTTTACAGGATGCTCAGGATTAAAGTGGCAAACGTTTCCTGATTCTCCAGGCAATTTACAAGTCTCCTTTGTTGACTTCTGCTCTTATCATTTGTTACACTATTAACATATTTGTAAAGCTCCAGGAGGTTCTATGAGAAACCCCGGTAATGGCAGCAAAGAAGAGATCATCTCCCGCTTCGGAAAATATGTATCCTCCGGGAAGGCGGATTTTTTCAAAGGTGTCGGCATCGATTTTGTCTTTGGCCGCAGAGAAGGTCCTTATATATGGGACGTAGCCTCAGAAAAACGTCTCATCAACTGTCACTGCAATGGTGGCGTCTTCAACCTGGGACACAGGAATCCGAAGATTATCAATGCCCTCAAGGAGAGTCTTGATGAGCTGGATATAGGAAATCACCATCTTATCAGTGAACAGCGTGCCATTCTTGCCGAGAGGCTCGCCGAATTAATGCCAGGAGACATAACCTACACCGTTTTCGGCGTGGGAGGAGGAGAGGCAATAGACCTCGCCATAAAACTGGCAAGGGGCTATACGGGGAAACTGAAAATCATCTCCGCAGGTGGAGGCTATCACGGCCACACGGGGCTGGCTCTCGCTGCAGGTGATGACCAGTACCAGACACCCTTTGGGCCAAGACCTGAAGGATTCATACAGATACCCTTTAACGACAAAGATGCCCTGGAGAGGGCAGTGGATGATGATACAGCGGCGGTAATTTTCGAGACTGTCCCGGCGACCTTTGGGATACCTGTACCGGACGCGGATTTTTTTGCCTTCACCCACGATATCTGCAGGAAAAAGGGTGCACTTTTCATTATCGACGAGGTACAGACGGGTCTCGGGCGTACTGGAAAGCTATGGGGCATAGAACATTTCAATGTGACTCCCGACATCGTGGTGATCGGTAAAGGTCTTTCGGGTGGCATTTATCCCATGAGCGCTACATGCTTCAGGGCAGAATACGAGTCTTTTTTCCACGACCATCCCTTTATCCACATATCCACATTCGGAGGAGCCGAGGTCGGATGTCCGGTAGCACTCGCCGTCCTTGAAGAATCTTCACGCCCGGAATTTCTCGAAAACGTGAACAAACTTGCCGGCATTTTTTCCGCGGGTTTTGAAGATCTGAAGAAAAAACATCCCGAAATCCTTGTCGGGCTGCGTCAGCTCGGTCTCATGATGGGGATAGAGATGGTAAACGAAAGCTGCGGTCCCGTTATGTCAAAGACATGCTACGACAATGGTATTCTCAGTGTCTATTCCAACAACGATACAAGGGTAAGCCAGCTCCTTCCACCGCTTATCATCGACGAAAACACCGCCCGTGAAATCATAGAACGGGTCGACAGGGCCCTCGATGACGCGAAAAAATTTCTCAATCTGTGAAAGCGGGGGATCCGTATGATAGAAAAAACAATCGACATACAGGTACTCAACGATTTTGAGAAGGGGCTCGATCCCCGACATCCGGAAAGGAGCACGATCCCGGCCAAGATCATAGGATACGGGGAAATGAGCACCATCTTTGAAATTAACCTCCCCTCCCTCGACAACTACGCGTTCAAACGCATGCCCATATTCCGGTCGACGGAAGAGATAGACGATTACCAGATTCTTTACAGGGAGTACAATCGTCTTATACATGAAGACATAGACGTCCGTATCCCTGAGTCCACATCTGTAAGAGTCATCCCGAACGAGGGGAACATGGTGCTCTATATCGTGCAACGAAAACTCCCCGCGCAATCAATCTGCGACCGCGTTATAAAAGACCTCGATGACAGATCTGTCGGGGACCTCGTTGTTCTTGTCCTGAGAGAAATGAAGAAAGTCTTCGAATTTAATGCGTCAGGAGGGAACATCACCATAGGCTTTGACGGTCAGATTTCAAACTGGGCGATAAAGGATTATGACGGTTCCGGTCCGCCCCGTATAGACGGAAACACGCAATTTTACTATATAGATACAGGCACGCCACTGATGAGTGACGGGGGAGTGGAGAAGCTGAATCCCGATCTCTTTCTGCGCAGCGCTCCTTCATTTATGGTGTGGATCATCAAATGGCTTTTTCTCGAAGGTGTTATGACGCGTTATTACGATTTTCACCTCGTAGCGGTTGACCTGATCGCAAACTTCTACAAGGAACAGCGGGCTGACCTCATTCCTTCTCTTCTCGAAAAGGCGAATCGTTTCTTTGAGGAGGAGGTGCCAGAACTTGACACAGCTCCGATCACTCAGAAAGAGGTCCGCTCATACTACCGGGAAGACGCCCTGATCTGGAGTTTATATCTCAACCTGCGAAAACTCGACCGTTTTATCCATTCAAATATCCTGAGAAAACCGTATGTTTATATTCTTCCCGGTAAGATAAAACGCTAACCGATGCCATTAAAAAGCTTTACTTTTGCAGGGCAATTCACTAACTTTCTGCGTATTGAGATTCATCACGAGTGCAATGTGAAAATCGTCGAGAATCTGAATGATTTCGAAGAATAAAACAAAAGAAATGGGGAAACATGACAGAGACAATCGCCTTTGACAACGAGAAATATCTTAAAGAACAGACAGCGTCTATCCTGGACAGGGTCGAAAAATCCGGAAACAAGCTGTACCTTGAATTTGGGGGCAAGCTTTTTTACGACTACCACGCTGCAAGGGTTTTGCCCGGGTATGACCCGAACGTAAAGGTGAGACTTCTGCGGAAACTTGGTGACAGGGCCGGCATCATCCTCTGTATCTATGCCGGCGATATTGAAAGGAAGAAAATAAGGGCGGATTTTGGAATCACCTATGATGCGGACGCGATGAGGCTGATAGACAACTTGAGAGGCTGGGGGCTTGACGTCCTGGGTGTCATCATAACCCGTTTTGAAAATCAACCGTCGGCCATACAGTTCAAGAACAAGCTGGAACGTAGGGGAGTAAAGGTATACACGCACAGCTACACAAAGGGATATCCCACGGATGTGGACACTATCGTAAGTGATGAGGGCTATGGCGCAAATTCATATATCGAAACGGAAAAGCCCCTTGTTATAGTTACCGGTCCGGGTCCTGGAAGCGGCAAACTGGCGACATGCCTTTCCCAGCTTTATCATGATTATAAGAGAGGTGTTAAATCAGGATACGCAAAGTTCGAGACATTTCCTATCTGGAACATCCCACTGAGACATCCTCTAAATATAGCCTATGAAGCGGCAACGGCGGATATCAGGGACTTCAATCTCATTGACCCCTTTCACCTCGAAGCCTATGACCTCAAGGCGGTAAACTATAACCGTGATGTGGAGGCATTTCCGGTCCTCAAAAGAATTCTCGAAAAAATCACCGGTGGAGAGTCATTCTATAAATCTCCCACTGACATGGGGGTTAATCGCTGCGGTTTTGCGATAACAAACGACGAGGTCACGCAGGAAGCCGCAAAGCAGGAGGTAATCAGACGTTACTTCAGATACAAGTGTGAATATGCGGTGGGATTAACCGACAGAGAAACGGTCCAGCGGGTAGAACTCTTTATCAAAGACTTTCAACTCGAACCTGAGTATAGAAACGTCGTCAACCCGGCTCGTGATGCCGCCAGTGAGGCACAGGAAAAAGACAAGGGAAATGAAGGAATCTATTGCGGGGCCGCCATAGAGTTGGAGGACGGTACCATTATTACCGGGAATAACTCACCCCTTATGCATGCGGCATCCAGTCTTGTTATACACGCAATAAAACATCTGGCGGAAATCCCGAAAAAGATAAAGCTGTTGCCCAAAAACATAACCGATTCTGTGAGGAGTCTGAAAACAGAAATCCTTGGTGAAAAATCGGTCAGCCTTGACCTGAATGAAACGCTCATCGCGCTGGGGATAAGTGCAACGACAAACCCCGCGGCCCAGCTTGCCGTGGAGAAGCTGAAAGATCTCATGGGTTGTGAGGTACACATGACCCACATTCCCACGCCAGGTGATGAGGCAGGCCTGAGGCGTATTGGAGTCAATCTTACAAGCGACCCCAATTTTTCGACAAAGAATCTTTTCATTGTATGATCACGAAGCCGGATCGGGCAGGACAGAAGATTCTGTAAAACGTGTCCCTCTGCGGATGCGTACAGGGAAGGGCTGCGGAATTTATATTGTAGAAAACATATTTAAGGGGTATAAAAAACCTGGTGGTTATAAACTGCCAGGTGAGCATGGCCTGATTCTGATGGCTCGGTTTATCCAGCCGAGATAAATAATAGCACATAGTAGCGCCAAAGGAGGTGTAGTGATGAAAAAGATCATAGTTTTGTTAATGGTTGTTTTTTTTATGGTTCCTTACGCATACTCAGCAGATCAGACCCTTGCTGCGAAAGCAAAGGCGGAGGGGAAAGTATCGTTTTACGCTAACATTACGGCTATTCAACCCATTATGCAGGAGTTTGTCAAAGATGAAGGTGTCAAGGGAGAGTATACGAGAATTTCCACCTCGAAATTCCTCGCGACCGTCCTGACTGAATATCAGGCCGGAAAGCTTATTGCCGATGTACTTCAATCACCTTTGCCGATCATGAAACTCCTGAAAGATAAGGGCGTTCTGGCCGCGTACAAATCACCTGCGGCCGCCATCTATCCCGAATGGACAAGAAAGGACAATAAGATTCAGATCTTTGGTATTGAATATGTCGCCCTGATTTATAATAAGGAGCTTGTCAAACCGAAGGATGTTCCCAAAAGATACGAAGATCTGACAGACCCCAAATGGAAGGGGAAGATTGTTATGGCTAATCCCTCCAGCCATGCAACCACTATTTCCTGGCTCATCGGGCTGAAAGAGAATGTTTTTCCCTCTGAAAAGGCCTGGATGAAATTCGTCAAGGGTCTCGCGGCCAATGAGCCGATGTTTGTCAAGTCGTTCGGTCCCACCCCCGCGCCGGTGGAAAGTGGTGAGAAGCTGATCGCCATCTCTATGCCGAAATACATCATTACCAAGGCGCCCGCTCCCCTGGATTGGGCAAGAGTTGAGCAACCCCTGCTGGGTACTCCCCGCGGGATATCCGTTGCCTCGACCGCCAAGCACCCCAATGCCGCCAGACTGTTCGTGGATTACTGGCTGTCCAGAGATGCCATGCAGATGCTGGCAGATAAGGTGGGCGAGTATGTTCTCTGCCCCGGTGTTTATCCCCCAATAGCAGGCATCGACAAAGCAACGGTTTTGCCCATTCGAGTGTTATCGGATAAGGAAATCCGTTACTGGGGTGTTGAATTCAAGAAAATCTTCGCTATGTAGTAAAAGTATTTTCCTCTCATTTATTCCAACTGCTTCACGGTCCTGAGACCCTGTGTTTCCGGTCTCAGGACCTTTCCGGTATTTATCTATGGGGATTAGCATTAAAGGTTTAAACAAGGATTATTTCTCGGAAGGTAAGAGAATCAGGGCCTTGGCAGACGTTGATCTGACCATCCCAGCCAGACAGATCTTCACCCTTTTAGGCCCGAGCGGATGCGGGAAAACCACTCTGCTCAGGTGTATTGTTGGATTGGAAACGCCGGACTCGGGAGAAATAGCGATCGGGGGAGAAACAGTCTGGTCAAAGGAAAAGGGCATCTTTGTCCCTCCGGAAAAACGGGGGCTGAACATGGTGTTTCAAACCTATGCCATCTGGCCCCATATGAATGTATTCGATAATGTGGCCTATCCTCTGCAAACCCGGAAGGAACCAAAAAAAGATATCATAAAAAAAGTCAAAAAGACTTTGCGATTTGTGCAGCTTGAAGGTTTCGAAAATCGTCCGGCGACAAAATTGAGTGGCGGTCAGCAGCAGCGAGTCGCACTGGCCCGGGCTCTGATTGCCGAGCCAAAGGTGATCCTGTTCGACGAACCTCTGAGCAATCTGGACGCCAAACTGAGAGAAGAAACACGAAAAGAGTTGAGGGACTTTTTGACCGAACTGAAAATCACTGCCGTCTATGTGACCCACGATCGGGTCGAGGCCCTGGCGTTGTCGGACTCCATCGCGGTGATGAAGGATGGCAGCATCATGGAAATAGGGTCACCTAAAAAGATCTATTTCCACTCTGATCATCGATTCGTGGCGGACTTTATCGGTCGAGCCAACCTGGTCGAAGGCAGAGTCAGGGCCGTTGAAGATTCTTACGCGATTATCGATTCCAGCATCGGCACTATAACCTGTCCCAAAAGCCCTGACACATCACCTGGAAATACGGTGTCGATCTGTATTCGACCCGAGTTCATCAGGGTGATGGAAAAGAATACACGGGAGAGCCGCAATATCTTTCGGGGAAAGGTGGACTCCCTGGTTTTCATCGGAGAAGTTTACGAGGGTGAGATCATCATCGGTGATACTCGCATCTTCACCAGAATCGAGCCAACCTTGACCATCAGGGAAGGGGATGAGATAACCCTTTTCTTAGACCCGGACCATTGTTTTGTGATATCGGAATGAACAGGACTCTTAATCCAAGAGTGGCATTGACGCCAAGCCTGATTATAATTGTCGGTTTTTTGACTGTATGCCCAGTCGTCATGCTTATTTTCGGGAGTTTTTCTGAGGGTCTCGGAGCCTTTGGCAGTTTCACCCTGGAAAAGTACACGCACGCTTACACCGACCCCGCTTTTGCCGGCATCATTATCAATACGATCATATTCACCATAGGATCCGCCTTTGTTGCTACCGGTTTGGCCCTGTTCCTGGCCTACCTGAATACCCGAACCAATATCCCGTTCAAATTCCTGTTCCGGATCATCTCCATCATCCCGATGATGATTCCCCATATTCTTTTCTCCGTCAGCTGGGTCCTCCTCCTGAACCCCTCAAATGGTTTGATCAACCTGTTTCTGCGAGAGATTCTTTCCCTGGAAGGTTCTCCATTCAACATTTATACGCTTCAGGGAATGATCCTGGTGGAAGGGTTGCTGGATCTGCCCATCGCCTATCTGATTCTCGCCCCCGCCATGGCATCCTTCGATGTTTCCTTTGAAGAATCTTCCAGAGTTTGCGGAGCATCAAACCTGCGAACGCTGACCAGGGTAACACTGCCCGTTCTCAGGCCTGCCATCCTGGCCTCCTTTATACTGGTCATTGTCCGGAGCCTGGCATCTTTCGCCGTTCCCTCTGTTATCGGTATGCCGGGACGGATATATGTACTGGCAACTCATATCTACCGGATCATCGCGACCGGTTTTGCCGCGGATTACGGTATGGCGGCAGCGGTGGGCATGAGCGCTCTGGCCGCGTCCATAACACTTATTTATCTTTATCGATACCTTACTTCGGAAAGCGAAAAATATGTGACGATCTCAAGCAGAGGATATAACCCTTCTGTGATCGATCTCAAAAACGCCAAATATCCCCTTTTCGGAATCGTTGGCATTCTTTCCCTTGTTTTGATCATCCTGCCGGTCCTGGTCCTGTTTTACATTTCCCTTGTTCCCTACTCCATGGTGCCGAGCGCGAAGGCCTTCTCCATGATGAGCTGGAAGCACTGGATAGAAGTGCTGAGAGATCCCATTTCCCTGCTCTCCTTGAGAAACAGCGTTTTTCTGGGCGTAGTTGGCGCATCGCTGGGCGTAACGCTGTCTGTCTTTGTTGCTTACGTTATTGTTAAGATTCGCACCCGCGCATCAGGTCTTCTGGAATCTTTAAGCTTTCTTTCTTTCTCTTTCCCCGGGATCGTTGTCGGTGTCGGCTTTATGTGGTTTTTTGTCCATACGCCTCTTTATGCCACGATCTGGGCACTTTTGATCGGGTATATCGCCACATATCTTCCTTACGGGATTCGGCCGCTCACGAGTGCCTTCGTTCAAATTCACAGCCACCTCGAAGAATCGTCCAGAGTCTGCGGCGGCGGGACCCTCTATACACTGCGCCGGGTTATCATACCACTACTGATTCCAGGTATAGTATCGGGATGGATTCTGATGGCCACTATGTTTGTGCGGGAATTGACACTCTCGGTTGTACTCTCCAGACCCGGAACAGAAGTCCTGGCTGTGCAGATTTTCCGTTTTGCCGAAGATGGTTTATGGGGGCAACTGTCCGCCCTGGGGATTATAATGATTTTCATCTCCTCAACCCTGGTTGTCATTGCCTCCTTGATCGGAGCAAAGCTGACGAAAGTGGAAACTGTCAGCCAATAGGGAAACATAAATTACAGAAGTATCTATCTGTGATCCCCGCCATGAAAAT
>Ga0222701_1000494_pt1 | contig 14469 bp, 19 predicted proteins | sample AntAcemetage1502_FD_179825 | JGI IMG/M metagenome (GOLD analysis project Ga0222701, IMG submission 179825) | Saline water microbial communities from Ace Lake, Antarctica - #1502 | ecosystem: Environmental > Aquatic > Non-marine Saline and Alkaline > Saline | place: Antarctica: Ace Lake... | reverse complement strand
TCGTTATCATCGCAAACTTCATTCTCGGTGTGCTTTCTAATGTGCTCATAACGAAATCTCCTGATTTCGTTGCCTGACTAAAATAGCGATATTAGTCATCATAACAGGTCATTCCATTTCCTCTGGACTTTCATCTCTTATATATTTTAATTCCCTGTGTTTGAATACAGGCTTTATCATGCCGTTTTTCATAAGGATTTCAAGTATCTGATAGATGCGGATTTGGTTTTTAGCAAGACCATTCTTGTAGATTTTATTGCATAATTCTGAGACAGTATATGCTCTTTTATAGCATGCTCCGAATATTTCAGCAACTAATAGTTGCTCACTCCTTTCTTTCATAATTATCTGGATGGGTAACTCTTTGATGACCGTCAACGATGAACAGTTGTTTTTCCTCTAATTTTATCATCTTTTCGGTGATTGCCTTTTCCATATCAATACCAAGTAGGTCTCCGATGCAAAAGCTGATGATAACAACATCAGCGATTTCCTCAGCCTTATCGCCTGTCCCCTTGGTCATGCATTCACAAAATTCTCCGACTTCCTCCATAAGGATAGGGATGTTATACCAAACATCTTCCTTATTTGTAGATAGTCCTTTTCGTTTTCGCCATTCATGCATGTCTTTTTGTAATTCTTTTAAATTCATTTTTTATCCTTATTCCATATTAATACTATAGCGGTGTCGCCGTTAGGCAATATTTGTTTTTCAAGTGTATGATATCCGCCATGTGTGCCTTGCCTGTTAAAGTGGTTTATAGTCATTACATCTCACAACCGTATGTTTTAATTTTTTATTTACCCGCTCAAAGTCACAGCTATTTTGCTTTTGGCATGTTCTACAGAGATTTATTTTGGATGACCCCCTGACAGTGTTTTCTTTTTCTCTTTGCAATACAGCATTTTATATGCCTTAATTGATTTATCTTTTTATCTAATTCCTGTGATAGTTCCCTTCGAGCAAGACTGCAAACATTAATTTTTTGTCTAAGCTCACCTACTTTTTGCTTATCTGATTTTCCAGTATATACCTGACCATGACCGTTAGGGCAAAAGAACTCAGTTTTTCTTTCTAGTAAATTTTCATTATGTTCATTTGTTATGCAAAATTGCACATGACATTTATAACATTCAATTATTGTAAATGCTAATGCTTTAAATTCTGTCAATCAATCCCCTCCCATCTTTCGTCAAGGGATTTTCCTATCTCTCCTTTTTTGCGGGCATTCAAGTGAGTGCATCGTTTACATGGCACATTATATAAAGCTCCCCTCTTTTTGAAAAGGGCAAATCTGACCATGTGCCACAGCCCTAAGTGAGCCTGACATTTATCGCATTTCATGGGGCTGTCTGGGGCTGTATAGAGGTAGGGGATGTCCGCCCTAGGTCTGAGCCAAGCCCTGTCCATGCTCTGTTTTATTTTCATATTTTATCATCCTTACTGTAAATCTTCATGTTTCTCCCTCAGATAACTATTTTGGAAATTTTCAAGTTTGTATTCTAACCATTTGTAAGGTCTCCATAAAAAATAAAAAAGCAATGTTAAGATTGCTATTGCATGAAAGATATTTTTTCTTTGTAATATTCCATTATCAATTAATATATTCATTAAATCAATATAGAAAAATAATAAACCGAAAAGTGATATGAGGGGAATAATCCCCACTAAAATTCTAATAATTATCTCTACTTTTTTCATTTAGAAGTCGCCATCCATATCTTTTGGGGGCTTGTAAAAAGCAAAGAAAAGTATGTATGTAATCGCAAGTGCAATGACAGCCCACAGGAAAATAAAGAAGACAAGCGAATTTCTGAGAGCTTTGAATACATATCCTATCAACAGTCCCATTCCAAATATAATAAGGTAGTAGCGAAATATCAGTCTCCAAAACTTATATAAGAATTTTTTGAAGTCAAGATACCTAACTGACACCATAAAAATCTTTCACATGCTTGATTATCTTTTCCTTTTTGATACCCTGTTGCCATCCTATTTTTAGTATTTTATCAAGATTTTTGAAATACTGTCCATGCGGGTCTTTGAGATATTCCTTGCTCATGTGCCTTATATCTTTTATTACTCCCATTAAACATCAATCCCTTGCTCTCTCATTTTTTCTTTCATCTTTTCCTCTTTTTCAAGCTGAGCCTTAACGTCATCAATGTTTTGGTCAAATCTGACTGAGAGCTTTCCACAGGCAAGCCTTATCGCATCGGAGAATGTAGGATATGGCATTCCATTTTCTCTTAACACTTGTTTTTTGAGATTTAATAGTTCGTAAGCATATTCATCTACTGATATTGATTTTTTCATAGTTTTTCTCCATATCTTAAAGAAATGGGAAGGGGTTTATTCCCCCTTCTTTCTTAAGACACTAAACAGTTTCAAATCGCCTTTGGGTGTTTTCTGACTGTCCACATATTCAACCATTATATTGTCGCCAATTACAATAGTCAACATGAGGTCGTCAAGTTGAGAACTCCCATGAAATCTGAACTGTTCGCCTTCCTCATTCAAGACGGTATAGAGACCAAACTTATACTGAGTGGAACTCCCCTTATCTATGAGTTTTCCGGCAATTTTATCGCCGAATTTCTCAAATCTGATAAAGTTTGCACTTTCCACTTGCTCATAACCGACTAGAAGTTTGTCTTGGGCTTTGTCATCTGACATGGCTTACCTCCTTTTTATTTATAGAATGTGAATGTAATTGTAGTATATAATAGTTATGCTAAAAATACAATAAAAGAGCGGAGAAAGGCGGATATCCACAAAAAATCAACTTAGGAGATGATAAAGATAGGAATTTAAAAAACATCCGCCCTTCAAGAAATATAGATATGCCTATCACTATAAAAAAGTAGCGGTAGGGAGAAAGAAGGGAATAGGCGAGGAAAAAATAAAAAACCTACCGCTTAGAGGCACAGGAAGGAAGGTTTTAGATAAATCCCATAGCTATGACCATCATTACAATAGCAATAAGCATTCCTAATAATCTTTTTGGGTCAGGCTTTCCATCCAATAGTTCAAAGACCATAAAGATAACGATTAACAGAATTGCTAAGCTAAGAAGTCCAACTAATACAAGTTCACTTGAGGATAATCCTGTATTCTCTGAAAGTCTTGCCGGTGAGCTTGTGGTAAAATTGAATGATGTATTTACCCATCCTAATGTCAGATTAGCATTATCAGTCACATTTACATACCATTGATATGTAGTTAAGGCATCTAATGGAAGGTTGCCTGTTGCGATGGTCATGGTTTGTGTGCTGTTCATTGCTGATGAAATGGTAAGTGTATCTCCTGTTGCTACAAGAGTTATAGTCCCATTCATAGTATGTCCGGTAGAAGATGTAATATTGACAATAAGATTAGATCTGTTTACCCATATACCTGTAGCATCATCGGCGGGTGTTAAAGTAGGATAAGTTACTGTAGCTGATACTGGAAGACTAAAAAGCAATAAAGAAATTAGTAATGCTATAGTAATTACTATAGATTTTTTCATCCTTTTTCATTTCACCTATGAATTAGAATAAAGTAATCATTTAATACATTATCGACTGTTGAATTTTCCTTTCTTTTTAGTCGTAGAGCATCCGCCTCGACCACGATTAGCTCTTATTCCTTTCCCAGAGGCATTCCTTTTTGGTTTTCCTTTTTTCATAATTATCTCCTACCGGCATGCCCATTTTTTCGCTTGCCTGATTTGCCAAATCGCTCAGGATGCACAGCCCTTTCAGCCTGACCTTCCAAGGATTTGAGCCTTTTCATAGTCTTGCCTACAAAACCTTTGGATTTCTTTTTTGTCTTTGCCTGAGCTCTTAGGGCATAGATTTTTTCTCTTTCCTTATTGATAGCCTTTACCCTGTCTTCAGCTTTCTTTTGTTTGGCAAGCTCAGCCTCAAGCTCTTTACGCTGTTTTTTCAATTCAGCAAGTTCATCCTTTTCAGATTGTCCGGTAAAATTATATCTTTCATCTTTTTTCAATAATTTTCACCTGAATGAGAATAAGATTATTACTTATTAAACTCCCGCTTGAGCTTTTTCATTACTTTTCCCTCACCTTTGCTCTTTTTGCTCTTATGGGATTTCCAGAAAAAACCTAAAACTCTCATAACATCTTTAAAGAAATTGCCTGATGTCGTTGGTCTTCGCCTTTTTCCCATTAGATAAATCCCTCTTTGAAAAATCTATTGTAGATTTTATTGAACTTTCTCCTGACCTTCTTAGGTATTATTACATTTGTTATCTCTCTTACTTTATCTATATTACTATGCAAAACGCTCAAGCAGACCATAACACCCATAGAAGACACGACAAATATAGAGATAGTAATAACAGGATGCAAGGATGTAAAGAGTATAAAGCCAAGACAAATAATACTGGAAAACAAATACATGATATATCCAAGATATGCCAAGGCAAGTTTTCGGTCATGCAATAAGTTCATCTTTGACCCCTTTTTTACTTTTCCATACGAAGGGATTGATACGCTCTGTGCTGTCATACATTGAGAAAATAGGTGTCGCATAGATGTTCTTTGAAACGATTGTATTAGTCCTATGGTCATTAAGGACAAAGCGAAACATATCGTCATCGCCATCGCCGTCACTGTCAATATGCAGATTTTCAGCAATAACATCAACATCAGTAATCCTTCTTATCCTTTTGTCAACTTGGTCTTTATACTGGGTAGTGTAATAGATATTGGAATTTGTGTGCCGGCTCTGCAAAAAGAATGTAGATACCCTTCTATTCTGTAAGCTGTGCGAATTTCTACAGTCAGCATATTCATGCAATTCATCTATAGCTACTATTGAATTGGAAAGATGGGATGCCAAAGATGCCATGTCATCGCCTCTGAGATATTCAAATGGGAAATCAAGCTCATAGTTTGAGAATATCTTGGGTCTCATATTGTATTCAAATTCCATCAAAACAAGAAGTGTCATAACGAGGGTCTTTCCCGCTCCCTTCCATCCATAAATACCGGTGATAACATTCTCGGCTTTTACCATCAGTCATTTCTCCTGATTAGCATATATCTTGAGTGCATGCCCCGCTTGAGCAGACCTGAGATTATGACCTCATTGGGCTTAACGTAAACGTCAAACGAGCCGTATTTGAAATCATTGACATTCCTATATTCAATAACACTATACTTACCCATCGTTATTTACCTCATAAAATTGTATAATCTGAATTATTTTAACTCGGCAAATTAATGTAGATAAGACCATCATGCCCCCACATGTGCCTGTAAGCATGTATGTTATTGTTTGCGGGATGAATGGGAAAAAAGCTATGTGATAGCCCCACACAGTTAGAAGAAAAGCCATGCCTAATATGATAAGGAAAATATTTATTCTTTTCCAGTCATAGATGTTCGTTTATATCACTCCAAAAATCTTGACAGGCTTTTCATGTGGGTATCTTCCTCAGTATAAAGCCTTGATTTCAGAATATTCTCCAATTCCTGTGCGGACTTTCCGCCTTCAGACAGCTTTGCAGTCTTGAATTGTTTGAGAAATCTTTTGAGGGTCTTGATATTGTAGGTATCAGCCAAGGACTGCAAGATAGATACGGCTATGACCTGTTGCGGTGTGTATCTTGTTTTCTTGTCTATATGCTTAGGGTCAAGCCATTCCTTGATGATTTTTGATACATCTTCTTGCTGAAGGTTATCCTTGTCCTTGCTTGGAGCAAATACCTTGTCAATGATGCTCCCTGTTTTATTAACTTCTTGTTTCGTCATTGTAAAGGCACACCCCCATTGACAACTTGCTCAGGAGAATAGGTTAAAGTAAAATACAAAGCTACAGCAAAGAGTATCATTTGAGCAAGCAAAAGCAAAATCACAAAAATATTGTAATTTGGGGTATCAGTCCGCAAAAGGGTCTCATACAGCCTGTTCTTGTATAAGAGAGACAGAGCCTTTCCTGTAATTCCCTTATTATTCTGTTTAAATCCCACAGGCTCAGGCTTGTCTCCATAATAAAACGAGGTAGGCACAAAAAATCGTTTCTTTGGTAAAAGATAAATCCCTTCCTCTTTTATATTATAACTTTTATTTTTGTAGTTGAATTTAGGCTTGTCAGCAAAGATAAAGAAGGTGTCTACAACCCTTGAATGTTTTATCAGATTGATTTCTATGTATAGCTCTGGATGGTCTTCTACCTTATCAATGTCAAACTCAGCATCCTTTGACCATCTTGTAGTATCAGTTTTGTCGGACTGTTCCTCAAGAATATCAGGGATAGCTACAGGCTCATTGATTTTGTCATCAATTATCTTGCCTTCCATAATATCCCGCTCTTGCCTTTCGATTAGTTCGGCTTGGATATCTTCAATACTTCTTTCTTTTTTTCTTATTCTTAATTTCATTTAGAATGCTCCTATAGAAAACGAAACACATTTCGTTTGATAGCCGACTAATCGTTGTTTAGTCTGAGATTTTAACATAGTTAAAATGCTCCTATCAAGACCTTTACAGCCATAGAAATACACAGACCAAGATTGATTAAAACAATTAATAATAGATAGATTTGCTTGTTTTCCAGTTGAAGATTAGTAATAATATGAAAGAAATCTTCAGCAAAAATGCGGTCAAGCTCCTGATTATCAAGACCAAGATTTTCAGTTTTGAAATCATAAGGATTTGGGTTGCCTTCCCGAAAGTATGAGACCGATTGCAGAGTGCCTTCAATGTTCTTTAAAAATATGCATTGAGGCTTGATGACATAGGTATCGTCATCAACCTTGAAACGCTTGGTAGCGGTTACTTCCCTTCTAACAACCTGTCTATTGCCTCTTATGATATATGCTGTAAAACTTTGGTCTTCAGCATCTTCGGCACGATATTGCCGTTTTCTTATTCTTTCTTTAATTTTCCCCATAGACATCAACTTTTAAATTCTATGAGGAAGGCTGTGTCTTAAACTAATCCCTCGTTTTTGTATCTTCAGGCTCGGTATACAAGAATTTCTTAATACCGAGCAAGATTATAAATATTGCTAATGGCGAAATAAATGGTATCACGTAGATTACACTTACATAAGGCAAGAGTATAACTTCAATATAAAAAAGCGTAGCTCCGGCAAAGAGCATGAAAGCCCCCCCGCTCTTTTTCTCTGAGCTATATCCTACATAAAACCAAAAGCCGAAAAGGCACATCATTAAAATTATAGTGAATTGGCTTGCATTAATACTGATAATATTCTCTTGGCTCTCTGTCTCAAACGAATAAGTAGCTGATGTTGTGTTCTGTCCATTGTCATTTCCGGCTACTGCATACCATGAATATGAGTTTTGAAAAGCAAGTTCTTGGGCGGAAGTAGATACTAGACCGTCACCGGCATTCTCTACCTTTTCGATAAGTGTATCATCAGACCAATAAAACCATACTGTGTTATTTGTGCAATCCAGTGTCATGTCAAGAGTGATTGATAATGTTGTAGCATAGGACACTTGGCTCTCGGTGTTTGATGGCGATGGGCTCGAAAGGGATGGATAATACCACATTGTAAAATCATAGCTTGAAGATGTAATATTTGTTACACCGTCATTCATGGTCACAAACCATGACACACTTTGATTGTAGGCATAGGATGTATTATAATAAAATGAGCTATCATTGCTCTGGGCTGACCATGAAACATGCTCTCCAGTATCAACATACAGGTCAACGGTCAATGCTTGGTCATCAGCATCGTCAACATCAAAACTGATATTGATAGGGCTGTTTTGCCATAGCACATTATCAGCCGGAAGTCTTGCAGAAATGACAGGGTCATTGTTTGCCCCTGTTGTAAAATTAAGAACATCGCCAGTAGTAAAACCTACCGAATTGTTAGCCCATGCCTGAAAATAATATTTCGTGTTTGGGTCAAGACCTGTTACTATTTGCGAAAATGTTGTAGCTGTAGCCTGACTATCCGATACTGTTACATTATTAGTCCAAGGGGCTGAGCCATCCTTGTCATAGGTAAATCCTACCCAAGTCTGACCTGAGCCGTTTAGGCTAAGAAAACCGTTAAGGGTCGCCCCTGTTGAATTAACATTTGTAGAGGCATTTGTAGTAAGAATTGGAGCAACAACACATGAATATGTTACATTAATCCAGATAGCGGTTAAATAGTGAATTCGCCCATCAAGTCCACAAGTATTAAAGCCTATACCGGCTTGTAAAGCATCAATATCAGCATCTTCCCAAGGCTGACTATCAGCCGGATTTACAGCCCAATCTTCATTAAAAATATCATAATAAGGATATTCTTCGGATGGTTGATATATACATGTGCCTTCATATATTGTCCCGCCTGTTTTTATTTCAATAAGAAAACCATAGTCTTCAGGGTTAGGATTATCAACCATTAAAGCAACAGAAACTCTCACATTACTTATAGCACATCCTGTAATTGATGTGTCCTGAAAATGATAATATTCATCCCTTGAGCCTATCCAACTCTCTGATGCCCGTGTAGTATGACCGTCATGTGAACTTCCTTCGTCAACATTAAGATAATGGGCAACGGCGGGGATTTCATCTCTCCAATCAACTTCGTCACCGTTTGCATTTGGAAGTATTGTAACAACATCAGCACTTGCTATGGATGCCATTAGCAGAAAAGCAAGCATGAGTATAGGAATTAATATTGATTTTTTCATTTCAATCACTACTCAGTGGATTTAAGTTTGTCATAATAATATAACCGAGCCCAACCCACATGGGACTACATAAGGCTATCTTTATAATCAAAGGGACATTTGGAATATTGAGCGTAAGACCCGCCCACATAAAAGTAAATATTGAGCCAAAAACATTGAACACACCGCCGAAAAAACCTGTTATTTTTTCCCATAGGCTAGGGTCTTCTGGACTGGTTTGCCTTACATCTCCTGTGTCAATCTCACTTTGGGTCACATAGTCTTCCTCTCCAAAGCTATACATGTCAGGATTGAATGCACTTGAAACAAGACCAATAACCATCATGTAGACAAAGATAAAGATTACATATTCAAATTTCTCCATTTACCTCTTTGCCCCCTTGACCTTTTTGTATTCGGATTTCATCTTTTGTCTTAGCTTAGCCGGAATAGGATTTCCGCTTGGAAAATGTGTCGGCGGATTATCTTTTCTCCATGTTTTTGAAAAATATCTAGGTTGCGGTTTTCCCTTCTTTGCCCTGAGAGATATCTGTTTTACTTTTGGAAAGAACTCAGCCCTCTCTATTGTAGGTATGACTTTTCTTTCATAGGCTGTCCTACCCTTGACATAGGTTTTCTCAGCTTTCCTTATCGCTTTCTTTGGAGCTTTCTTGACCTTTCTACCAATTTCTTTGTATTGTTTTTCGCCTATCCGCATACGCTCCCCTATCTGTTTTCTTTGTTTGCGAATAAAAGGAGTGATACCTGTGCTCTCAGCCTTTTCAGTGACATATTGAGCACTTTCACCCACAGCCTCGCCTACAGAGGGAGTCCCCCAGTGTAATATCTCAGATATCCTTTCCTTCCATGTGAGATAAGCTGTGAGCATGAGCATGAGTGTAAAGAACAGTATCATCCAGAGCTCAATAAGTCCAAGACCCCATGAAAGATAGACACCGGCTATTCCAGAAATAGCATAAATCCAATTAGGAAGTGTTTTGTCAAACCTGTGAGCAAAACTTAGGGGTGTGCAAACACAAAATATTACAATGATTATGACAATGATATATTGGAAATAAGGCATGTTGTTTTCATTACCGTATTCTATGACTATGTCCCCAAAGTTCCCGCCTCTTTCAAATGCAGAAAAGCTCTGACCTGAGCCTTCCTCTTGCTCTCCATAGGTCTCAAAATAGACAACGATGCCGTAAAAATCATTATCAGCATCCCAGTTATCTTCAAGCTGTTCGCCATTGCCTGTGCTGTCAAGGGAGAATTTGGTATTTCCAAAGCATGTCCAATCTGTAGATATTACGGTATTGGTATCATCATAGACTGTCCCAGAAGTTTTGATACCAATATACTCGTAATATTTTTCGTTACTTTCAAGGTCAGGGCTCAAGACAAAAAAATTCCATTGCAGATTTCCGTCATCAATGTTACAATACACATCTCTTTCTCCATAAGCAATAAGTGTCTTGTTAGCATCAACCAAGAAAGCGTAAAGTGTTACATCATTAGTATTGCTTGAGGTAGCATTGAACTTAAATCCCTCTGTCATTACCCTTGATGCCCCTATTTCAAAGTCATGAGGGTTGCTGTCTATAAATGAAAACCAATAATCATAGGATTGCTCCCCATTCGTGACATTAAATGTAGCGGTCTCGCTATCTGGAATACCAACAAATGTAGATGTATCAAGGTAAGTTATTTTTTCATCGCCGTTAAAGTCATAATCGCAACAGTCCCCCACACATGGGTCTTGAAGGTAACAGGCATAAAAGCCTGTCTCATAGCTCGCACTTGGAAATACATCAACTGTGATATTGTATTCCTTATTACCAAAAGGGTAGCATTGCTCAAGGTCACTTTCCGATAATGGAATGTTATAATCCCCATTAGCTGTTATAAAATCAGTGTAAGTCCTTGTAAAAATCAAAGTCCAAACATCGTCAATCCTTGTAGTTACATTAAGCCTCAAGTCAAGGGGCTCTCCCAAAAAATCACTTATCGTAATATCTATTCCATCAGCATACTCAATCATCCAGTAATTCTCCCCATCTTCAGGCAATGTGATATCCAAAGTAGTAGCTGAGGCAAGACCGCAGAAAAGCATAAGGATTATACCAAATAAAAGAAAATATTTCATTCCTCCCCTCCTTTTGGTTGTTTTCTTTGCTCTTTTACCCAGTTGATGACCTTGTAAACAAATATCATAGAGAAAACAATAGTAGGCGGAATAAAAATCCACAAAGGAAATAGACCCATTCCGAATGCTAGCATTATTCCCATAAGGGCAAATGTTACAACTATAGTAGAAGGCACTTCCCTACTGGATATCTTAAGCATGCCTTCCTTCCCGAACTTGACCTTATTGCTTTCCAAATTTCTAACAGCTACAAATGGAAATAATGCAAAGACTACTACCAATATCAGACCGGCAATAATCTTGAGACCGCCTATTCCGAGCTCATTCTCAACAGTCTCTATCCGGTCAGCCCAGTTGCTCCCTGTAGTATCAAGAACAGAGTCGCCCCCATCTTGGTCAATACTGTAAGGTGTGTCCCCATCAGGGAATGTCCCGAACTCAAATCTAAAACCGTAAAATTGTCTTTCGTCATAAGCAGAACTATCATGATAGCCCCATCTAAGGAGCTTTCCGTAACTTCCCGCCCATCCAAGTGACCAATTATGTAAATCATATTCGCATGGCATCTCATAAAGGCAAGAAAACTCTGTATCAGCCATAGGATAGTCATTATGATTAAGACCGACACAAATACGATAAAGCTCTCTTGGTCTAAGAAGATTTTTCCAAAATTTAATACCTTGCCATGAAGTTGTCAAAGCATCATTTTGCCAAAAGGACTGTTGCTCTCCATAAGTATAGTATCTTGAGCCGTTTACTCCTTTGACTATAACATTCTTTTCATAGAGTTTTATCAACGAGACCTCATAATCCATTCCGGCTGTGAGATTGCTCACATGATACATAACAAAGCCATCATGCATATTTTCAAAATTATTATTGTCATGATGGTCTGGGCTCACTGAGCCAATAGCAAAATAATAGTCCTTATTTGCAAATGTGCCAATAGAGAAATTGAAATAATAAACGGCTGAATATGATAACACACCGCCAAAACCAACATAGGGCTCATAGACCGCACAGGCTATGCTGTAGTCCATATTGTTAAAGAAAACATAATCAGAAAGGTCAAATGTGAATGTGCCGTTACCGCCCTCTGGGTAATCATTCTCAATAATATTGATTACATCCCAAGCGGTAGAGATTGCAAGGTCAAGATAGAATATGTCACCCTCTGGGTCTATTACATTAATTACAAGATTATAATTTGTTTTCCATTCATCGCATGTAAAACTTTCCCCATCTATGCTTGAGCTAGCTGTAGGGGCGGAATTATTCTCACTATGAAATACCCATCCGAAATGTATTCCTGATGCTAGGTCTCCCAAGCCAAATCCATACATAGGCATGCCTTGATCTGTTGCATTATCTTCAGGAAAAGTAGCCCCAAGACCTGTGCTGTCATTGACTGTTACAAACCAATAATAATCAGTATTCGCTAGCAAGCCTGAGCATAAATAGCTCGCTGTGCCGTTTGCATATAGAATAATAGAGCCTTTTGTTATCCAACTTCCGCCAAGGATATCAGGCTCATAAAGGTAAAATGTAGTGTTCACACTGTCATTATACTCAAAATCCAAGTCAATGACATCAACAGTCAGAATAGTAGATGCATTATTACCATAGCTATTGTTAGCCGGTGAGTTGATGGATGCCTCCGGTGAATGAGCCGGAGAATAAATCTCAAAGTCATCAATGTAGACCATATCAAGACTGCTTGTAAAATATATAATTTCTAATTCATCGCAATTATCATCAAATGGTCTATGATAGCTTTCATAAACCCTGTTTTCCCTATCCTGAGCATAAAGCATAAGATTATATTCATGGGATGTAAAATTCAATCTCCATACTACATTATACCACATATCTGAATAATACTCATAAGAGGTATTTGTAATGCGGTCAAAGACAAACCAATTTTCATCAAAGACAACCTTTGTTATATCATCGCTGTCATTTTGAAGTTCTATCTCAAAGTAATCCCCGCTATCCACAGCACTATAATTAATCCTTGTCCAAAAAGATACTACAAGCTCACTTTCATTTATCTCCCCGTTCAAAGTAAACTCGGCTGTCCCGCCTTTTTGTATCTCAAGACTGTTATTTCCATTGTTTGCTACAGTTGAGCTTACCTGAGTATTACCAACATCGCTATAGCTATGCCAACCCTCAGATGGCTCTCCGCCTAAGGCATCATCCTCAAAATTCTCAACAGAGTAAGGCACAGGGTCATCTCCGTCAGGGTCAAATGTAAGCGGGATTGAATAATATATTTTTAAGCGGACATGGTCAATAGCCGGCATGGCAGTAACAGGCAACATATCACCATAATACCTGTCCATCTCCATAACTACCCCATCAATAACATAACCATCGGGTATAGCAAAACCAAAATTTGTGAACTTTAAATATTCAGTTGTAACAGCACTTTCATCTTCCGCCCTAATAGCAACTCCAAAATCTGAACTCTCTACAAGGCTTTCATTAAGAACATTTCCCCATAAATCAGCAACCCCACCAAAAGAAACATAGGTATCAGTATCAGAGGTCGCCCAAGTAGCCCCCTCAGATTTGTTGTCGCCTACAATACTACCTCCTACTATAAGTTGTATAGACCTATCAATAACAACATCCGTTAAAGGAGTTCCGGCGTAAGTATCATCCTGTGTTTTTGCTTGGCTAGGAAACGCCCACTCAATACCATCCCCGCCACCTGTAGCAACAGTTCCGGCATCAGTCCAACCGCTATCATCAGCCTTTACAATAGGACTGAACACTAATAAAAAAGAAAAAAGGAAAGCTGACACTAATATAAAAGAAAAAAGAATTGCCTTTATTGAATTAGTTTGTTTATGCATGCTTATCAAAACCCCCCAGTATAACAGAGATGGATGACACTAAATTCAAAGAAAAAAGTGTCAAAAACAATCCCTGATTAAAGGATGGTTTTGACGATAGCGTAAACAACACCTAATATAATAAAGGTGGTTATCAGACCCATTAGTAAGATTTCACTTGCGGAGTAATTACCGGTGTCACCTTCAAGTCCTACGACTTGAGCATTAATTATTGGTATAATTACAGTAGCGAAGACAATGTAAATCAATACATTCATTAGGTCTTTGGTTGATACTTTACCCATCTCTGGATTTCACCTAAGACTGAATTATCTAAGCCCTATATAATATTTGTTATAGTCCTATTTCTCCCATTTTACATGAAAAGGAGTGCATTTCGGCATCAGTAATATCATCAGGTTTCAATTTTTCAAGCCATTTGTGCAAGTCATTATCACTAACATAATAGACCCGCCTATCCACATAATCCCTCAAAAATCTTGATGCCTTGCCCCCACCTGAGAGCCTAATATATTTTACCCTTCCATCCATTACCATTCTTGAAAGCCTCACCTTAATACCGGCATTGGATTTATAACCAAGGATTTCTTTAATCTCTCTTTGAGTTAGGGCTCTAAAATCAGAGATAGTTTTGAGCATGTCATCGTCACTTACTATACACACAGGTCTTGTATGTTGACTTTTTACTCCCGCCTTGAGACACCAATACCGAACTGTCATAATAGGAATACCAGTAAACTCTGATGTCCGTTTATAGGATGACCCTTTCCTAACCAAATCAATAGCCCTGTCCTTTATTGCTTGAT
>Ga0222701_1000477_pt1 | contig 14772 bp, 9 predicted proteins | sample AntAcemetage1502_FD_179825 | JGI IMG/M metagenome (GOLD analysis project Ga0222701, IMG submission 179825) | Saline water microbial communities from Ace Lake, Antarctica - #1502 | ecosystem: Environmental > Aquatic > Non-marine Saline and Alkaline > Saline | place: Antarctica: Ace Lake... | reverse complement strand
GATTGAAAGCACGCTCACTGCCCACAAAAAAGCAGCGCGGCTCGTTATCGATCAACTGCTCCCTCACACGGGGAAGGCGATACGACTCGGGGTAACGGGGGTACCGGGCGCGGGGAAGAGTACATTCATAGAGGCGCTTGGCATGCTGCTCGTGAAAAAGGGATACAGTGTGGCAGTCCTTGCAGTTGATCCGAGCAGCGTAAGAAGCGGAGGGAGTATCCTTGCGGATAAGACCCGCATGGGAAAACTCTCAGCGGAAGAAGATGCCTTTATCCGGCCTTCACCCTCGGGCGGAACCTTAGGGGGTGTTGCAAGCAGGACAAGGGAGGCAGTGATAGTCTGTGAGGCCGCCGGTTTTGATGTGGTGATTGTAGAAACGCTGGGCTCCGGCCAATCTGAGGTTGCAGTGGCTTCCATGGTTGATTTCTTTCTGATGCTGATGATATCCGGGGCGGGAGATGAGCTTCAGGGAATGAAAAAGGGCGTCCTGGAACTGGTTGATGCCGTTGCCGTCAACAAGGCGGACGGCGATAATATTCAAAGGGCTGATTTTGCAAAAAAGCAGTGTGAGACAGCCCTTCATTTTTCAACCCCTTCTTCCCCCAACTGGTCCCCGCATGCCCTTACATGCAGCGCCTTGAATTTAACCGGCATTCATGAGATATGGGATACCGTCCTGGAACACAGAGAAAAAATGTCATCTACCGGAGAGCTGGAGATGAAGAGGGAAAAGCAGGCCCTCGAATGGATGCGGTTTGTGGTAAAAGAAGGCCTTGTCGAGTGGTTTTATAAAAACTCCAATGTCAAAAAGATAATGCCGAAAATTGAGAAAGAAGTGGAAGAAGGGACATCCGTGCCGACTACCGCTGCGGATAGCCTGCTTTCCTGCCTGGACGATAAGTAATGATTTTCCGGTGAACCGGATTTTCCTGCTCGGAGAGAACACATAAAAAGGGGCTTATTTGCCCCCTGTTATATTGCTGAATATAACGGACCTCTCCACCATGTTTTTTCAAATAGTACGCTAGGATAACCAGAAGATGACCGAGTTCCACCGACATATTATAAAGCCATTAAATTTGAGTTTCACTAATAAAAGACTGGAGGAATAAATGACAAAGGTTTCTTATGGGTTTGAGCTTTTGCAGGAACGGTATATTGATGAACTGAAGACGCGCGCAAGGTTATACGGACATGTCCAGACGGGCGCCGAACTTTTATCCATGATAAATGATGACGAGAATAAGGTGTTCGGTATCACCTTCCGCACGCCGCCTAACGATTCAACAGGCGTGGCCCACATCCTGGAGCATTCCGTCCTGTGCGGTTCCCGCAGATACCCGGTGAAGGAGCCTTTTGTGGAAATACTGAAAGGTTCTCTGCAGACTTTTCTGAATGCGTTCACGTATCCTGACAGGACTTGTTATCCCGTGGCAAGTCAGAATGTACAAGACTTTTATAACCTTATAGATGTCTATCTCGACGCGGTCTTCTACCCGCGTATCACGCCCGAGATCTTTCAGCAGGAAGGATGGCACTATGAAATAGAGTCGCCGGATGGACCTCTTACATACAAGGGCGTGGTCTTCAACGAGATGAAGGGGGCAAATTCATCACCTGACAGGCTCCTGGCGGAATATTCACAGCAGGCCCTGTTCCCCGATAATACTTACGGACTGGATTCCGGGGGGGATCCCGCGGTTATCCCCGAACTGAGCTATGAACAGTTCAGGGATTTTCACAAAAGATACTATCATCCCTCAAATGCACGCATTTTCTTTGCCGGCGATGATGATCCGGAAGAGAGGCTGCGGCTCGCTAATGATTATCTGAAAGACTTCAAAAAGGTGAAAATGAACTCAGAGATACATCTGCAGCCGCGTTTTGACAGACCCAGGCGGACTGTGCGTTACTTCCCGGCGGGGGCTGATTCATCCAGAAGTATGATGACGGTGAGCTGGCTGTTTGGCGAGACAAAGGATGCCGTCACAAATATGGCGCTCCATATCCTCGGATATATCCTCCTCGGCACACCCGGTTCACCACTGCGCAAGACGCTCATTGAGTCCGGTCTTGGAGAAGACATTACAGGAGGCGGTCTGGAGAGTGAATTGAGGCAACTGTTTTTCTCTGTGGGACTGAAGGGAATTGACGGTAAAAAGACGGACGCTGTAGAGTCGTTGATATTGCGGACCCTGGAAGAACTGGCAGGCGACGGTATTGAATCCGACGCGGTGGAGGCGGCCGTTAATACAATAGAATTTGGCCTGCGTGAAAACAATACAGGCAGTTACCCCCGCGGACTGGTGCTGATGCTCAGGGCGATGACGACCTGGCTGTATGATGGCGATCCTCTTGCGCTGCTCTCCTTCGAGTCTCTCATGTCTGAGGTCAAAACACGCATTTCGACGGAGGAATCATTTTTTGAAGATATGATAAGGGAATATTTCCTGGAAAATACACACCGTACCACGGTCACTATGGAACCGGACACGAACCTGAAGGAAGAGATGGATGCGGAGGAAAAACGGAAACTCGATGACGTTCGCGAATCAGCCGGCACCGGGAAATTGAAAGATACCTTTGAAAGTGTCGAACGGCTCAAAACGATCCAGGAAACACCGGACTCCCCTGATGCCCTTGCAACCATACCAACGCTGAAGCTTGTCGACATGGAAAAGAAAGGAAAGACAATACCCCTCGCTGTTCTCGAGGAAAAGGGCGTCACTGTCCTGTATCATGACATATCCACGAATGGGATCGCGTACATTGAAACGGGTCTTAATCTGCGCACTCTGCCCAGGAAATTCGTTCAGTTCATTCCGCTGTTCAGCAGGTGCTTTCTTGAAATGGGCACGAAAAAGGAAGATTATGTAGAGATCTCCCGCAGGATTGACCGGAAGACAGGCGGGGTTCATCCATCCCTGTTTATATCAATGGTCAAGGATGCGAGGGAGACCGAAGCAAGGCTTTTTCTCTGTGGGAAGGCGATGCTCCCGCAGGTGGGGGACCTTCTCGATATTATGAGAGATCTCCTAATGGATGTCAGGCTGGACAACAGAGAACGATTCAAACAGATGGTGCTGGAGGAAAAGGCACGGCAGGAAGAGCAGCTGGTTCCCGGAGGACATCAGGCGGTCAATTTGCGGTTGAGGTCACATTTCAGCGATGCAGGCCGGTTGGCAGAGCAGTTAAATGGTGTCAGCTACCTCTTTTTTCTGCGTGATCTTGCCGGCAGGATAGATCACGACTGGCAGACCGTACACGCTGCCCTTGAAGAGATGAGGCATGCCCTTGTAAACCGCGAGAATATGTTATTCAATGTTACCGTCGATGAGACCGGATGGAAAAAGGTAAGGCCAGGGATCTCGAACTTTGCGGGTAAAATTCCCGCAAGAACTGGCGATTCCGGAACCGGGATTACTGAAGACCTTGCGTTGGAGATGAATATCCCTGAGCATGAGGGACTGATCGTCCCGTCTCAGATCAACTATGTGGGAAAAGGGGCGGATCTTTACAGGTCCGGGTACACATATCATGGCTCGGCCAGGGTGATTACCCGCTACCTCAGGACTTCCTGGCTGTGGGACAGCATACGGGTCCGGGGGGGCGCTTACGGGGCTTTCTGTAATTTTGATAAATTTTCCGGTGTGCTGACCTTTCTGTCATACCGCGACCCCAATCTTCTGAAAACAATTGAGGCATTTGACGAAACAGCCGGATTTCTGCGTAATCGTGATCTGGGCGGCGATGAACTTACGAAGGGAATAATCGGCGCGATAGGGGATATGGACGGATATATGTTTCCCGATGCCAGAGGATACGCCTCAATGATCCGATATCTGACAGGCAACACCGAAGAGGATATCCAGCGAACGCGGGATGAAATATTTGCTACTACCAAAGAAGACTTCAATAGATTTGGGGAAGTAATAGACGAAGTGGCAAAAAATGGACTGGTAAAGGTTCTTGGTTCAGAGAATGCTATTAAGGAGGCTGTGGCCGGTGGCCATCTGGTTCTGGAAACGTTGAAGGTGCTTTAAGGAAGAATGAATATGGGCGAAAACCAGAAACGAAAAAAGACTGAGGTTATCAAGAGGGTACTTCCTACCAGGAATTTATTGATGAATCTCGGATTGCTCACAGTTGGCAGCTTCATTCTGGCATTCGGAGTAAAAACGATACTGGTTCCCCAGCATTTTCTGTCCGGAGGGGCCATGGGGATATCATTGATTTTCCACTATCTCTTTCCTAATCTCGGTGTAGGATTCCTCTATCTACTCGTCAACATACCCTTTGGTCTGCTCGGCTGGGTCAGCATGAGCCGGCGATTTATGTACTATACAGCCTTCGGGGTTGCAGTTTTTTCCATCGCCGCGAGTGTAATCCCCCCTGTCCCGCAGTTTACCATAGACAACCAGATACTGGCAGCCGTCCTGGGAGGAATAATCTGCGGAATTGGAGCAGGGATTACCCTGCGCTCGGCCGGTTCGGGAGGCGGACTGGATATTCTGGCGGTATATCTCAACAAGAAATGGGAGCTTCGTCTCGGATGGACCTATTCGCTGTTCAACAGCGTAATTCTAATTGGTGGAGCAATAATATTTTCTCTGGAGATTGCGCTGTACACGTTGATTTATATCTATACCATGGGGAAAACCATTGATGCGGTGATAACAGGCTTCAACCAGCGCAAGCAGATTCTGATCGTTTCGGACCAGCCCGATCTGCTGGCACAGGAGATTTTAAAACGTCTCAACAGGGGGGTAACCCTTCTCGAGGGTGAGGGCGCGTACACCCATAACCCCAAGCGGATAATCTTCAGCATAGTCACCCTTACAGAGCTTGCACGCATGAAGGACCTGATATTCGAGATTGATCCGCAGGCATTTGTAGTAATCAACGACACACTCGAAGTCCTGGGTTACCGACACGGGAGCAGGCGTGTCTATTGAGAATGAACTTTATGTTACAGAACCCCCTCTGATTCTTCTTCAGACAGCAGGGGGCAGAATCATTTGCCTTTACAACCATCTTTTTCGCCTTGCTGAGATACTCGGAGGAGGTTCAAAGCAGGTGACTCGCTGGCAAACAGGCCGACTACAGCCGCTCATAATGAAGTGCTGTTGGGTACACACAAAACTAAAATGAACTGGAAAATTTTCATCACGTTATTTGTGGCGATATTTGTCTCCATGCTGGGCCAGGGAATCGTTGTGCCATTATTGCCGGTGTATGCACATCAGCTTGGGGCCACAGGCTTCAGCATAGGCATAATGTTCGGCGCCTTTTCGATTTCCAGAACACTGTTTCTGCCCTATTTCGGGTCACAGTCAGACCAGAGAGGCAGAAAACCATACATTACGACTGGACTGCTGCTCTTCTCCCTGGCTTCTATTGCCTATATGTTCTCCTATGATGTGAACACTCTGATCTGTGTACGTTTTTTTCAGGGCATTGCTGCGGCCATGATTCTGCCGGTGGCCCTGGCCTATGTCGGCGAGATTACACCCAGAGGGCAGGAAGGGTTTATGATGGGGCTGCTCCATCTTTCGCTGTTCGGTGGCTTGAGTGCCGGACCTGTACTGGGCGGCATAGCAAAGGATACACTGGGTATGCGACCAGCATTTGTCAGTATGGGAGTGCTATGTATTCTCGGATTTTTTCTGTGCCTGGTGTTTCTTCCGCCAAGAAAAGACGAACCTCTTGTCTCCCGGGGCAGATCACCCCAGCGCATCATGTTGTTTCTGCGCAACAGGCAGCTTTTGGGGTTATTTCTGCTGCGCTTTGCCGCCACCGCGTGTATCGGCACTTTCTGGGCATTTGCGCCGGTGCTGGCAGACACCGAATTCAAGCTCTCAGGATTTGCAACCGGAATCCTGATCATGTTCAGTGTATTTATATCAGCTATTCTAACAATACCCATGGGATATCTGGCAGACAGGATCAGCAAACGTTTTCTGGTTACACTTGGAGGGCTTATAGCCTTTGTTTCCATGCTGTTTTTTGCGTATTCTCAAAAGACCTGGGGCCTGTACGCCGCCAGCATTCTTGCCGGTCTCGCCGGCGGCATTTCCGTCCCGGCAATGATGGCCATGGGAGTGCTTGTCGGTCGCACAAACGGACACATGGGCTCCGTCATCTCATTTATGACCGTGGGGCACAGTCTGGGCATGATGGTTGGACCGATTCTGGCCGGCATCCTGATAGACCTGTTCAGCATGCAAAAAACGTTTCTGGGTATGGCGATTTTCATGGCAGCGGCGACATTGCTGTTTATACCGCTGACGGCACGGTTTAAATCTCAGGAAGAGCCCTGATTTTCTCCCGGGAGATGAATCAAATCTTTTCGGCGGCAGCGTTCCTCCCGGAAATTCGACCAAAAACAAGGCACTCTGTAATTGCGCAACTGCCTAGGCGGCAGGCGCCATGAACCCCTCCCGTGACCTCTCCGGCCGCGTATAGCCCCTTTATGGGATGCTGATTCAGGTCGATTACCTGTCCCCTGACATTGATTTGAATCCCGCCCATAGTATAGTGAACCTTGGGCCATAACCTGATTCCATAGTAGGGAGGAAAATTTATGGCAGCCGCATCTGGCAGAATCGGTTTGCCGAATTCCGCATCTATCCCGTTTTTGACATAATCATTGTATTTTTCCACCGTAGCCCTCAGCTCACCATAGGGTAGCCTGTAGAATGACGCAAGTTCCTGCAACTGACTGAATTGCTTTACCACACCTTTTTTCAGACAGCGGTCTATTTCCCAGCCCGACTGTTCGACCGCTTTCGTGTCGGCGATACCGATGCACGGCTGCCCAGTATTTAGAATAGCATCAGACAGAGTTTTACGATCCGCCAATTCGTCAACGAACCGCGTACCCGTACCCGGATCTACCACTATACCATAGAGGAACACGATGTAATCCGAGAAACCGGGACCAACGCCGAAACCCTTTTCATCCGGAGAGGCCCATGGACCAAGCTGTATCTGCGAAAGGTGAACAGGTGTAGCGCCGATCTTCAAAGCCTCTTTTAGGGCCTCGGCAGTGGCGAAGGGCTTATTCGTACTGTCTATCTCTTCGGACAATCGGGGATCCTGCGCAACCCTGAAGGCTATATCACTACCGAAACCACCGGTAGCCAGAATCACTGCCTTTCCTGCCTTGATGTACTTGTCGGCACCTTTGTCTGCGTCTTTGTAATCGTAGCCATCGCGCGTAAGAACACCGCAAACCCGGCCTTCAGAATCCCTGATAAAAGTCTGAAAGAAGTTTTGCGTCCTAACCTCCATTCCAAGCTCTTGTATCCTGGCGATCTGGCGTTTAATAATAGTTGAGCCGGACACGTTAAGAGGCGTATAGCAACGGGGAACAGAATGACCTCCAAAAGAATCCACCCTGTCGAGATATTCCACACCGAGATAGTCAATCGACCATTGAAAGGCCTCGTTTGATTTTTCCGCGACCTCACGGACCAGATCAGGATGATTAAGCCCAAGCCCGGCCTTGAGCATATCAGCGTACATGAGTTCAGGAGAATCTTTGATACCCTCCTTTTTCTGCAGCGGCGTACCCGCCGCGGCAATGCCTCCATCACTGATGATTGAGTTTCCTCCGGGTGCTTTCATTTTTTCCAGGATAACTACCGATGCGCCGGCATTGCGTGCCTCAATCGCCGCGGTAAGCCCCGCGAATCCGCTGCCGATCACCACCACATCAGCCATTTCATCCCAGTCTTCCATCTGCTTTTCAAAGACCTCAATATCTTCTGCCATTGTACCTGTTGAAAGCATTTTTGACCCTCCTGTTTTTCGACCCGTATCTGATACTTGTACCACATATTACACTGGATCTCTGTCATTTTTTCGCTTTCCTGATTGGAAGCTTGGGTTGGTTGTGGGCCCAATGAAGCGATTACCAAAAAAATACTTGCAAGCAGGACAATAATATGTGATTTGGTACGGTTGCTGATAGGTATGACCTATTTAGCTACTTTAAGGAGGGAATCTAATGTCAGTAAACACAAAGCTTGAGGTAAAGAATGGGGTATCGTTTGCCAGGGATGAAGAGCAGGCAGTTCAGGAATTGTATGACCTGATATATCAACCGGATGCGGAGGTGGTGATATTTTTCTGTTCGTCAAAATATGACCTGGACAGGATGGGCAATGCCCTCAAAACCCGATTTTCATGTCCTCTTATCGGTTGTACCACGGCCGGCGAAATCACGTCGACCGGCTATCATGAGGGCAGTCTCGCCGGCGTCAGTCTCGCAACAGGGGCGCTAAAGGTACATCCCCGTCTTATCTCCCCCTTAAGTCAATTTTCGGAGAGAGAGGCGGAAGCCATGGCAAGATCCATCCGCGAAGAACTCAGCCTTTCTTCCGCCTTTAACAAGGACATGATGTTTGGTTTTTTACTGATCGATGGAATGTCCATGCTGGAAGAGAAGACCATAAGCTTTATACATAGCCAGTTTGAAGGGACGTCCATCATTGGTGGTTCGGCCGGTGACGACCTTGAATTCAAGACAACCAGGGTCTACTTGAACGGGGAGTTTGTTTCCGATGCGGCCATCTTTGTTCTCATCGAGACCACACTGCCCTTTTACGTCTTCAAGACCCAGCATTTTCAGCCGACTGAAGAAAAGCTGGTGATTACCGAAGCAAACCCGGCAAACCGTTGTGTAATGGAAATCAATGGCGAGCCGGCAGCGGATGAGTATGCTGAAGCACTCGGGCTTACAATAGACGATCTCACTCCAGTAGTCTTTTCCAATCATCCAGTTATGTTGAGCATAGGTGGTGAATATTACGTCCGTTCCATTCAACATGTGAATAAAGACAAGAGCTTGTCATTTTACTGTGCCATTGACAATGGCCTGGTACTTACCATTGCTGAAGGGGTTGGCCTTGCTAAAAACCTGAAAAACCAGCTATTGGAGATCAAAAAACAAATCCCAAGCCCGAAATTGATTCTTGGGTTTGATTGTATCCTGAGACGGCTGGAGATACAGGAAAAAGAAATAATTGACGAGGTATGTGAGCTGATAAAGGATTATAATTTTGTGGGATTTAGCACTTATGGTGAGCAGTTCAATGCAATACATGTTAACCAGACGCTGACAGGAGTAGCCATTGGAGATGCGGAATGACTGAAAGTGAGAAGTTGAAGGAACAGGTTAATGAGCTGAAGCAGAGCATAGAAGGCCTTGAGAAAAAGTTGGCCAAAAGCGAGAAGGTCAAGAAAATTCTTATGGAGAAGGTGGAAAGAAGCGTTGATTCCACCGGCGATTCCTACTTTATGTTCGAACGTAATATCCTTCTGCAACAGCACGTAGATAAGCGCACAAAAGAACTGGACGAAGTCAATAAAAGGTTAACCGCAGAAATCGAAGAACGCAGACAGGCAGAGGAGGCCTTACGGGAAGGCGATGAAAAGTATCGAGCCATCCTCGAAAATATTCAAGACGCTTACTTTGAGGTTGATCTTGCAGGGAACATGACTTTTTTCAACGATTCAATGTGCGAACAAACCGGCTATTCCCGCGACGAGTTGATGGGCATGAACAACCGGCATTACACCACTCCGGAAACAGCCAAGAGGATGTTTAAGATTTTTAATGAAGCATTTCGGACTGAAAGGTATGCAAAAATAGCAGACTATGAAATTTTAAAAAAAGATGGAGGTACAAGGGATCTTGAACTGACTGCCTCCATTCTTCGAGACGCTGATGACCAGCCAATTGGATTTCGGGGACTTGCCCGTGACAGCACCGAACGCAAACGGGTGCAGAAAGAATTACAGAAGGCCAAAAACGAAGCCGAGGCAGCCACTCAGGCGAAGAGCGATTTTTTAGCCAACATGAGTCACGAGATCAGGACACCTATGAACGCCATTATCGGGCTGAGCGACCTGGCGTTAAAGACCGAATTGACCCCGAGGCAGCGTGATTATCTGATGAAAATATCATTATCCGGTAACGCTCTGCTCGGAATCATTAATGACATCCTTGATTTTTCGAAGATTGAGGCAGGCAAATTGGCCATGGAGTCAATAAAATTTAATCTGGAGGATGTGTTAATCAATTATTCCAATCTGCTTGGTCAAAAGGTTGGGGAAAAAGGACTTGAATTATTGCTTGATACTCACCCGGAAGTCCCTTTACATCTCGTAGGTGATCCGTTGCGACTTGGGCAGATACTCATTAATCTGAGCAACAACGCAGTCAAATTTACCGATAAAGGAGATGTTGTAATCAGTACGGAACTGGTGCCCGATGAAATGGACGAAAAACCCGACCAGGTGATGCTCCAGTTTTGCGTCAGGGATACCGGAATCGGCATGACGAAGGAGCAGATTGATAAGCTGTTCCAGTCTTTTAGCCAGGCAGATGTCTCAACTACCAGAAAATATGGGGGGACCGGATTAGGGCTGGCGATATCAAAACGATTGACGGAAATGATGGGTGGAAAAATCTGGGTGGAAAGTGAACCGGGAAAGGGCAGCGCATTTTTTTCACGGTTGTGTTTGGGCTTCAAGCTGAAGTTAAAGGGAATGGGTATGTGGTGCCGGAAACAATGTCGGGGCTTCGTGTTTTGATTTGCGATGACAACCCTACAGCCAGGCAGATTCTCAACGATATATGTTCGTCATTTTCTTTTGAAACTACAGAAGTATCATCCGGTGGAGAAGCGCTTTCAGAGCTGGAAAATGCCGGAAGCGGCGGTCAGTATGACCTGGTATTTATGGATTGGAGAATGCCGGGGATGGACGGAATAGAGGCGACAAGACGAATAAAAGAAAACTCAAAGCTATCTGACATACCAGTGCTCCTGGTGACCGCCTATGGGCAAGAAGATATCAAGATCCAGGCGAAAAGCGTGGGGATTGATGGCTTTCTCATCAAGCCTGTGAGCCCGTCTTTGCTTTTTGATACTATCATGGAAATATTTGGAGAAGAAATAACCCTGACACCCCGCGCGTCTGAGCAAATTACGGACAAATCCGAAGTATTAAAATCAATTGAGGGGTCCAGAATTCTTCTGGTGGAAGACAATGCAATTAATCAACAGGTGGCAACCGAATTGCTGGAACAGGCCGGGTTTGTAGTAACAGGGGCCAATAATGGCAAACAGGGTGTTCAGTTAGTCAAGAAATCAGCGTTCGACCTGGTCCTTATGGATGTCCAGATGCCGGAAATGGACGGGCATGAGGCAACGCGGATTATCCGGAAAGAACCCGGTTTTGATGCATTGCCTATTGTTGCGTTAACTGCTCATGCCATGGCCGGAGAACGCGAAAAGTGCCTGGAATCCGGGATGAATGACTACCTCTCAAAGCCGATAAAGCCGGACGATCTATATGCCGTTTTAGCAAAATGGATAAAGCCCGGCGAGCGAAGCGTTCCAGAGAGCAAAGATCAGACGCCCTCTGGGGAGGGCAGAGATGAACTACCTGAGGAACTTCCAGGCATCAACATTAGTGAAGGCTTGAAAAACATCGGGGGGAAAAAGAAATTTTTCAGGAAACTGCTCCTTGAATTTTATGAGGATTACAGGGAGCTGGCCACAGAGATAACACAATCCCTGTCAAACCGGCAAACAGAGGATATAAATCGCAGGGCGCACACTATTAAGGGGATCGCCGCTACCATTGGGGCGGAAGATTTGATGAATAATGCATCAGTCCTGGAAGAGGCCTTCATTCATGATACCGGGGACGACAAACAAGCCCTTTTAGCAGGATTTGCAGGGTCACTGGATGAAGTGTTGAAATCAATCGGGAAGATGTTAACACAGTCCGGCGAGGCTCATCCCGGCGGCCCAAAGGCCGGTGATGGCCGGGATATTGATCTTAAAAAAGTTGAACCCCTTATGGTTAAATTGCTGAGCAATCTGCAGGAAGGCGATGCCGGTTCAGAAGAATGTTTTGAGGCGCTGCGGAATAATATTAAAATGCCGGAGCGCAGTGAGTATATAGATAAACTGCAGGGACAGATTGACAATTATGATTTCGAAGACGCCCGGAGCACACTTATGCAACTTGCCGGATCTCTGAACATTTCACTGGGGGACACACATGCAGGAAAAGGATAAGCAAAAGATACTGATCGCCGATGATGAGCGGTTCAATCTCAATATACTTGTTGACATCCTGAAACAAGACTACAAGGTAATTGTAGCTAAGGACGGGCAACAGGCCCTTGAGCGGGCTATGTCAAACCTCCCCGACTTGATATTACTGGATATAATGATGCCGGGGATAGACGGATATGAAGCATGCAAAGGCTTGAAGAACAACGAGCAGACCAAGGATATTCCTGTGATTTTCATCACGGCGATGAAAGAAGAAGGTAACGAAATAAAGGGGTTTGATCTCGGTGCCGTGGATTATATTACCAAACCATTTCAAGCGGCGGTAGTTGTGGCCCGGGTAAAAACCCAGCTTAAAATGAAATGGCAGGCGGATATGTTGCGGCAAATGGCAAACATTGACGTGTTAACAGAGATCCCCAATCGCCAGAAGTTTAATGAGATTTTTGACAAGGAATGGCGCAGAGGCGTAAGGAACAAGACTCCGCTCTCCGTCGCATTCATGGATATAGACTGTTTTAAACAGTACAATGATGCCTATGGACATGGCCGCGGAGACACATGCCTTAAAGAGGTTGCACAGACCCTTGTGAACTCAACCCGCAGGCCGACTGATTTTGTTGCCCGATATGGCGGGGAAGAGTTTATAGCAGTTTTTCCTGATACCGATACATCCGGCGCCATGACAATTGCCGAAACCATGCGCAGCAATGTCGAGATGCTCAAAATTCCCCACGCCGAATCTGCTCCTCTTGATTATGTTACGATAAGCATCGGGGTAAGTTCGGTGCTCCCAAGCGGTGGTTTTTCAGACGCCGCTCTTGTTTCCGTTGTTGCCGCTGCCGATGAAATGCTTTACAAGGCAAAGGCAGCGGGCCGGAATCAGGTCAAATGCCGGTAAAAAGCAGGAGAACATGGACACCACCCGCTTATTGCCGGTGCGACAGACAGCGTTGCCATGGCGTTGGTTATGCGGTCAAAGACGTTCCGGAATCCAGAATTGGCCTGGATGCCCCCGTATCAAGTCCGGCATGACATTTGATGTGTTTAATTATCGTAGTGATAATCAGCAGCCTGTATGATTTTGATTTTAATAGCAATAACGTCACAGAGAGAACAATGAAAGATATCACAGAACATAAGGAGACGCAAAATCGTCAGGAGCTGTTCAATAAGATCCTGTTGGAACTAAACAATCCCGATGAGATTATCAATTCTGTACGCCGTATCCTCCTTCTCGTAAATGACTTTACAGACATTAAGACTGTCGGAGTTTACCTGAAAGAAGGGAAAGATTGTCACTACTACGAAATAAGGGAGGGGCCTGAGGGTTTCAATGAAGCCGAGGATTGCCGATGCTTCCGAGACGATAATAACGAGGTTAACCGTGGTGTAGATGGGATTGAGTGCATGTGTGAAGATGTCATATTCGGGCGGACGGACCCTTCTTCCCCTTTCATTACAGAAGGGGGCAGTTTCTGGTCGAATAGCGCTACGAAATTCTTTGCCCCAACATCAGATAAAGACCGCTATGACCATACACTGAGCTGTTGTGATCGCGAAAACTATGAATCCGTTGCCCTCATTCCGCTGAAGTCTCGGGAAGGGATAATAGGCATCTTGCAGCTTAATGATAAACGACCCGATCGTCTTACACTGGAGATGGTTAAGTTTCTTGAAGAAATAGGGACAAGTGTCGGGATAATAATCGCACGCAAAGAGACAGTGGAACATGCAAAAAGAAGCGAGACAAACCTTCGCAAGATAATCGATCACAGTGCGGATAGCATAGTTATTGTAGATATTGAAGGAATAGTAAAATTTGTTAACCCCGCGGCAGAATCCTTCTTGCGTTCGCCGGCAGCAAAACTGTTGGGATCTTCCTTTGGCTTTCCTGTGATTGGAAGTGAACAGACAGAGATTGAGCTTGTCCATTCATCTGGAAAAGGAACGGCTGTGGCCGAAATGGCAATGGTGGAAATAGAATGGGAGGGGAAACCGTCTTATTTTGTATCGCTTCATGATATTACCGCCCGCAAACATGCAGAAGAAGAAATGAAAGAAACCTTGGAAAAACTGAGAAAGACCCTGGCTGGCACTATCCAGGCAATATCTGTAATAATTGAAAGACGCGATCCATCTACTGCCGGTCACCAGAAGACGGTATCAGAAATTGCACGAGCGATCGCGCAGGAAATGGGGCTGCCAGCTGACATCGTTGAAAAGATCCGCATTGCAGGTATCTTGCATGATATCGGTAAGATATCAGTACCGTCAGAAATCCTCAGCAAGCCGGCGAAACTGACCGATGTCGAGTTCAGCCTCGTCAAGCTTCACCCTCAATCAGCCTATGACATCCTCAAAGAGGCGGAATTACCCTTCCCTATAGCTGAAATCGCGCTTCAGCATCATGAGAGGATGGATGGTTCCGGCTATCCTAAAGGACTGAAGGGCAATGACATCCTCCCTGAGGCGCGTATCCTGGCCGTTGCCGATGTCGTGGAAGCCATCTCCTCGCATCGCCCCTACAGACCGGCGCTTGGGATAGATAAGGCATTGGATGAAATTTCAAAGAAAAGAGGTGTCCTTTATGATGCCGAAGTTGTGGATGCCTGTTTGAGGGTTTTTGTCGAGAAAGGGTTTAAGCTCGAGTAAGAGATGCATCGACACAAAAAAA
>Ga0222701_1000474_pt1 | contig 14818 bp, 18 predicted proteins | sample AntAcemetage1502_FD_179825 | JGI IMG/M metagenome (GOLD analysis project Ga0222701, IMG submission 179825) | Saline water microbial communities from Ace Lake, Antarctica - #1502 | ecosystem: Environmental > Aquatic > Non-marine Saline and Alkaline > Saline | place: Antarctica: Ace Lake... | reverse complement strand
AGTCGAAAGAAGCAGAACGGGTAAGAGCTGGTTTGAGATCAAACAAAGCATCATTAGAGATGCTATAAGAGAATGTATAAAAAAGTTGAGTCATAATATTATGATTGCACCAACTGCGTAAGTCCTAGATTATTAAGTTATCAGGCATAAGATAACTGAATGTGGGGAATAGCTGCTGACGAAGTTAATACGCGATTATCGACATCTAGCGCCCACAATATCTACCAAATTGCCACATTAATTCCCTAATTTCCGCCGAGCTAAGGTTGGAATTTTGCACCATAAGGATCGGCGAGATTCGGATCAACCGAAAAATTTATATTCGGTAAATGACGTATGGGTCATAGGCAAAAGTCGGGTACTGTCATCCTCCCTCTTCTAATCCCTCCATACGGCTTTTGCCCCACCTCAAGCTGCATTTTGGATCGTTTCTCGAAATGGACCAATATTCTGTTAATTACATTTATTTTATTGGCAACACCACATCGGTTATAGTCGAGAACCGGTCAGATGCGTCTAATCGGTTCTCGAAAGATTAGTGCTTAACGATACAAATAGGACAAATCCCAAACTATTACGAGTTAGAGATTTGTTCGAAAGGTATCGTTAAGCACTATAGATACCAAGGAGCACCGAGATTGACCGAAGAGATCCTTATCTATTTGGCAAGTATCATCTTGATAGGCATCGGGGCGCAGTGGATTGCGTGGCGCCTGGGTCTGCCATCGATATTGATACTGCTCATTCTTGGGCTAATTGCAGGACCTATAACAGGATTCCTCAAACCGGACGAACTTTTGGGAGAGCTTCTGGTCCCGTTCGTCTCGCTATCAGTGGCCATGATACTCTTTGAGGGCGGACTAAACCTGAAGATAGGCGAACTTAGAGAGATTGGAATCCCTGTCCGGAACCTCATAACCATTGGGCTTCTTACAACCTGGGCCATGTCCTCTCTTGCAGCCTATTTCATATTGGACCTGGCCACGGAGATGGCGATCCTCATCGGCTCAATTTTGGTGGTAACGGGACCAACTGTGGTCTTGCCCATATTGATCCAGATCCAGCCCAAGGGCAGGGTTGGAAATATGGCAAAATGGGAAGGGATCATGAACGACCCCATAGGTGCCTATCCTTGCGGTTCTGATATTCCAAGAGATCCTCATCGGCGAGTTTGGGGATGGAAATCTTTCTGTTGGGATTGCGATCTTGAGAACTGTTCTCGTGGGGGTCTTGATAGGGGTTTTTGGAGAACTCCTCTTGGTACAGTTCCTGAAGCGATACTGGATTACCAGACCACCTCTTAGACGAGATCGAACTCGTGGGGATAGGGCGCTTTATGGCGATGACCTCAAACGACAAGGCCAACTCCCTTGCTGCGCTCCATTTTACATCCATCTTTGGGAGAGCAGAATCTTACCAAATCCCACCCGAGATCGAAGGTTACAGAGGCAAAGAAGTGGTCCACGCATTCCATCTTCGGGGCAGGTTTCTCTTCGGAAGAGAAGTTACCTACTCGTATTTTTCACGCCAGTTTGAGACAGGAGCGGCTATTGAGAACTTCAAGTTGACAGAAGATTTCGATTACGACGATTTCAAGGATTGTTATGACAAAGCCGCAATCCCGCTATTCCTAGTCTCAGAGAATAGGAGCCTTTCGGCCTTCACCGAAGATTACAAGCCCACACCCAGGCCGGGCCAGACCCTAATATGTCTGATTAACCCCCACGGAAAAGACCTCAAGAGATGCCAAGATCTCATAAGTAGGGTTACAACATAAAAATTATTCGAGAGGGTCAGCTTCCTTCGCCCTCAAAAAAGTCGATCATGGCGCAAAGCAGGTCGTAGTCCTGGAGCATTCCCATGAGCTTCTGCTGGGATGTGACCACAGGGATCTGATCGATCACCTCTTTTCGCATCAGCCTCGCACATTCGCTCACCTCGCTGCTCTTTATGGCGGTTACTGCTGGGACCATAGCGTTACTTACAGGAACGTTTCGAAGTTCGATCCGCGATACGCCGTAATAGAAGCTCGCGGTGTCTCTGGTGCTTTCCCAGGCCCATTCGTCTTCCTCGGGCGCCGCAGACATATCTGACTTTTCCACATAATCCTCGATCACGCTGGCGTTTATCAGGTCCCGATCAGAGACGATCCCCACCAATTTTAGGTCCGAGTTTAAGACGGGACTGGCTTGAGCGCTTGCGTATTCCATCACTGCACCCACAACTGGGAGCGGCATCTCATCCCAAACCACAATCATCTTTCGTTCAAAGTAGTTCTCGATGGATTCCGTTATCCCAAGATCCACCACGACTTTGATTAAATCCGCCACCGATACGATCCCGACCAAAGCGCCATCTTCGATCACGGGGATTCGTCTTATGTTGTTCTCGGTTAATAGCTTGGCAACCTCGATCACAGAACTTTCCGGTATCGCCACCACGGGGTTTCTGGTCATGATCAGGGCGATCTGATCCTCCTCAGGATTGCCAAGGAGGTCTGACCTTGTGACCATCCCGATCAGTTCGCCTTTCTTGATCACTGGGACTCCAGAAACCTGCCTTTCCTTCAGAGTCTTCAAGACGTGGTCTCTGTTCCCAGGAACATCCACGTAAGCCACGTCTTTGACCATGATGTCTTTGACCAAGATCTCGTTCAAGACCTCTCCCCCGGCACGGTCAGGACCGGGACTTTGGCGGCGCGGACCACTTTTTCTGCCACGCTTCCCAGGAGGAATTTATCAAGACCCGTGCGGCCGCACGCGCCCAAGACGATTAAGTCTGCACCCTCTTCGTCGGAAAAGTGGAGCAGCTCCTCGCCGGGGTTGCCCTCGAGCACCTTTTTGATGCAAACAAGGCCGGCCAGGTTGACCATTTTCTCAATTTGTTCGGTGGCCTCTTCGCCCTCTCTGAGCAGGAGGTCCCTGATGCTCGCAAGAGCCATGTCCTCTGGAAGATGGCTCAGCCTTCCGGTATCGGCAACGTAAACTGCGATTATGTTGCCCCCAGAACACTTGGCAAGCTCAATTCCCCACTCAGCCGCTCGTTCGCTGTGTTTCGAGCCGTCAGTTGCGATCATGATTCTTTCAAACATAGAACTTACCCCTAAAATACGGCCATAATGTCAGAGGGCCGAGCCCTCCGGACCACGCTCGCGAGGGGGTCTTTTACCCTCCACAAGTTGTCCGACCGCCTGTCGATGATCATTAATCTGCTTTCTTTTCCCACCGTTATAGAGCCGACCCTATCTTCGATGCCCAGGATCCGAGCACCATTTAGAGTGCACATCTTAAATACTTGTCTATCGTTGTGCACCAGCGCTTTGGATGCAAGTTTCATCTCGGAGAACATATTCGGCGAGTTTAACATGACGTTGTCGGTCCCAAGGCCCACAACGATCTCCATCTCAAGCATTTCGGCCACTTTGGGGAAGCCTACACCTGTCACCAAGTTGGACCTAAGACAGATCACCACCGGCACGGAAGAATCTGCCACCTTTTTCAAGTCCTCTGACGTAGCTTGGGTTAGATGGACCAGGTGATCTGGCTTGAATTCGAGCGCGGGCTCTATATCGTCCCTACTTGATTCGCCTGCATGGAACGCCACTTTCCTATTATGTGCGCGGGCGGCGTTCACGGTGGCATCCGCCCAAGCAAAAGTGTGGTCTTTTGTACTGCTGATCCCCACACCCCAACATCGCGGATGGATCTCGAATGAACCTGGATTTGGCCTACCAAACGTTCTGGTTATGAGGGGAATCGATCCCAAGGCCTCAAGTAGCATATCGACGCCTGAAGGCCCCCCTTCACGAAAGTCGGCAAAGGCACAGGTTCCCGTAGCCCTCATATCACGAAGCGAGGTTCGCATACCTTCCACAAGTTTGGATCTGGATGTCGTTTCCAGGACCTGATGTTTCAGTCCCTTTGGTCCGACCAGTTCTGAAAGGGGCATAAAAGGAGGGTCCTTGATGACAGAGTCGCCTAAATGAGTGTGGGCATTGACAAAAGAAGGGCATATTATGCCCTCGAGATCGGCCTCCACCTTTTCGCATCCGATCTCCTTTATGATGCCATTTTCTATGCAAAGATAACCATCCACCGGCTCGAACTCATCGCCCAAAATAATGGTTCCAGAAAGGAGGATCTCGCCCTTTGGATCGATTGCGCCACCCCAGTTGGCCGCGTTTTCCCGGTTGGCCCCATCCTCTTGGCAGGTCACGTCTCCCTTTCCGATCTCATTCGTCAAATCCATCTCGTCCATTATTGAGGGCGGTAATCTATTTAGCTTCTGCTTTCGCCCCCTTTTGGCATGGAACGACCCTTCGTCCGGATAAATAGCGCTATGAGCGCCGACGGGAAGATCAGCTCCATCGAAAGAAGACAGATCAAGATTTCCAGTCCCGAAGACCTGGAGAGAGTGAAACGTCTTCGCGCCGAAAGCGATGCCATCATGGTGGGGATTGGGACTGTTTTGGCTGACGATCCGGGGCTTAAGATCAAGTCCCCAGACTTGAGGAATATGAGAATTCAAAGAGGATTGTCCGAAAATCCGTTGAGAGTTGTAGCAGACAGCCTGGCAAGAACTCCTCCTTTGGCTGGAGTATTGGGTGACGGCTGTATCGTCGCCGTATCAGAGGCAGCGCCTTCTGAGAGGTTGAAGGTTCTAGAGGATAGATGTGATGTCGTGGTTGTAGGCAACGACAAGGTAGATCTAAAAGAGCTTCTCGGCGAGCTTTGGAGACGGGGGGCAAGAACGCTGATGGTTGAAGGGGGCGCTACCCTCAACTGGAGCCTCATTGAGGCAGGGCTTGTAGACGAGATCTCCGTCTACATAGGCTCCATGATAATAGGGGGTGAAAGTGCCCCGACACTGGTGGACGGTGTCGGATTTTGCAAAGATTTCCCACAGCTTGAGCTAGTATCCGTCGAAAAAGTGGGTGGGGGCGCGCTCCTTTCCTGGCGCGTACTCCAATGAGATTTTGAGGATATAGTGCTTAATGGTACCTTTTGGACAAGTCTTTAGCTCGTAAGAGTTTGAGATTTGTCCTATTCGTATCGTTAAGCACTATTTTGGCAAGAACTGATTAGTTTCATCGTATGTGTTTAGCCCCCTAAAATCGATTGTTCGATGTTGGCTTTGGCCAATGAACGCACGCCGATCAACAACTTGAGCCAGATTGGAAAACAACATCCGTAGCCGAAGTTGCTTGAAATCAGCTCTTTGGAACAGGTCGCATGAACCATCACGTGATGCCGATTGAATGGAGCTAAACACATACGTTTCATCTAATCGGTTCTCGACTATAAACGAATGAATACGAGAGCGCTACACTAGAACGTATAGCGAGTGTGATGCTCCTTTCAACACATTCTCAGCTGCGCATCCAATTGTCCCAGCCTTCAGCTCTTTCGGCCAGGATCGAGCAGATATCCTCTGCCATCTGGAAGGGAATTCCTACGACCACGAAATCGTCTTCTAACCCGGCGTTTTTGGCCGCCCCGTCACAGCCCATAGATACGTTGACTTCGCCTTTCAGTATTGGCGAAGAGGTTGCATCAACACAGAACGACTGAATCCCTGCGGTGTTGAACTCGACCCTTCCGCCTTCTTTGTATAACACTGCCTGAACTATCCGCCTAGCTTGGAAAGGTTTACCGACGAATATGATCACGTCGGGTTCCATGGTCATCTTCTCCAACGGAGTGACAAGTGTCGCAACGGTACATCCTGGTTCTTGTGCAGGGAAGTTTGAAACTATGTTGGCTCCGGCGTCCTTCGTCACGCACTTGTTGAGCTTGGAGAAGTATAAGTTTCCAGAGGAGATGTTGTCGGGAAAGTCCATGAGTCCCAGTCCTGATGCACCGCCTTTGCAAGCGTGGAATTCCACCTTGGAAAGGGTGGTCTCGCCTCTGAGCCGAGCTGCCTGAACCATCTCGCAGTAGCGGAGCGGTTTTTGAAGCAATTCGACGTCTGTGGGTATGTCGCCTTCTTCTTTGAACAGCTTGACGCCTACCGGGTTTGTGTCCAGGTCGAGTGTTTCGACCAAGATTTTTGCCATATCATCAAGTTCTATGGGAATGCCTCCAGTTTTTTCTTGATAAAGCATTATTCGATACGGTACATCACTCTTGCGCTTAGCAGGTGGGACCGTTTGCGTCTTTTTGTGTCTCAGAAGCGAACTGATGAATTGAACAGGATATTGATGGACAATAGCAGAAATAGGAAGATTTCACATCGAAAGATAGACTGGTTTGGAAAATTATGATCTAAATGACAAAAATTAAAGGGCGGGTTCTGCGATTCAAAAGCATTGGAACCGTCAAAACCCGGTACCTGCCGAAACTAAATATCAGCCACAATTTCCGTACTTATAGTCCCGAACGCCAAGTTTGACACTTATCTGATGCGTAGCGGTGATGTTAACCCAAGAAACTACAGGTCTTGTAAGCAGATGATTCCTCCAGTATACTGCATTACGTGTCAAGTCTAAGGTTCAGGACTATATATGTGTTTAACGATACATTTCAGATTTCAGAACTTCGCGCAAACTTCACGAGGCCCCCTCACTCGTCCATTCCATTTTCGTCTGATTCCATCATCTCGTCTGATTCCATCATCTCGTCTGGGTAAATGTCCACCACGGCCCCCATCTCGTCAAACAAGATTGCCGTGTCGCCATCATTGTTCCAGATCGCACTTCCACGATTCATGTAAAGATCAGTGACCGTATCGTTGCCCTCGAATGTGTGGACGGTCACCGAAGCTTCTGGCTCCAGAACGAAGTCCATTGGGAACTCGTAAGTGTAATTTGCCTCATCCTGCAAAATCCAGCCGGTCATGTTCTGAGCCGATTCGCCCAAGTTGGCAATCTCTACCCATTCATCAGACCAGTTGGCATTGGAAATTTCCACAAGATATGCGACTGCTATCTCTTCGACCTCATCGGACGAAGTCTCATTTTCCTCGGCGAAGCTCAAACCCAAGACAATGACCAAGAGGGCCGAGATCAAAACCGTATATTTCATGATTCGGGTCATGGTAGTAATACCTCCGAGCACACCCATTTGTGCTCAAAAGATTTAAACTTTCCTAAAAATTGAAATGTTAACGATTTCAACCAGACTTCTTTTATTTGAGATGTCAGACGCATCCTGTAAGAGTGTCAAGAATCAATCGATGCAATTCGATCAGTTCTTAAAAGAAAAATTCTTAAAAATATAAGTAAGGCAAATATCAAACTCTTATGAATTTGAGATTTGCCGAAAATGTATCATCGAGCACGACATCTTCAGACTTCAAACAACGTGTTCAGAGATCGATTCACCAGAGGCGTCTAGTAAGGTCGCAGTCTCACCCTCGCTCCATACAGGCTCTTCAAGCCCCCAGTAAAGATCGGTTGCAGTATCGTTTCCGACCTTTGAGTGGACTTTAACCTTCGCCTCAGGGACCAAGACGAAACCATCGGGGAATTTGTATGTGTTATTTCCTTCATCGATCAGCTTCCAGAAGGTGAAATCCTGGACGGCCATTCCGGAATTGGCAATCTCAACCCATTCACCCCCGATCAGGTTCACATCGATTATGGTCACTGAAACATCGAATCCTGGAGGTAGCTCTCCAGGTGATGAATCATCTTCAGCGGCGACAGTTCCGACCAGAAAGGCCGAAAGGATCAATCCAATCTGAACAAACTTCCAATTTGACATAACTAACCTAACCTCCCACTTTTTGCAGGTATAGTTATCGGAAAGGAACTTAAGCTTTTCTCGAAAGCCTTGATGGCTTGGCGAGATTTTCGTTACTCATTGGAGCCAATTATAGTCGAGAACCGCTTAGGTGAAACTAATCGGTTCTCGCCAGAATAGTGCTTAACGATATGAATAGGCCAAAATGCCGAACTCTTACGAGTTCGACATTTGTCCGAAAGGTATCGTTAAACACTATACATTTAAAATTTATCCGAATTAGGCAGAGGTCCTGGTGCCTCGATGTCGCCTGAAAGCCAGAAGGGCAAGCAGTGCTACAAGAATCGTCACCTTCAAAGACGCAGGAATGGCCTTCGATCTATCAGGCTGCTCTGGCCCATTACCAGAACCATTACCATTCGCGTTCTCCACAAGATCGCCCGAGTTCACTTCAAACCCCACCAAGTCCATCTCGCCACCAGCATAGATCCTGGTCACGGTGAGGTTCAACATCTCTTCGCCCTCAACACGCTCGCCATAAGCGAAATTTTTGCCCACCCGGAGGAGGGAAGACTCTAAAATGCCTTTCTCGTCACGAAGCTCGACCCAGACCACACCAGAACCTGGGTTCACGTCCAGAACCACTAGGGTCAGATTGTCGGCGAAATAGAGAGAATCCCGCGTTGAGACGAAAATCTCGCCTGCAAAGGCAGTCTCCAGAATTATCAAAGCTGATAAAAGGAGATACGTTATGCGCCTCATCTTAACTCTTCCTGATTATTAGACATATATATATCCAAATCGGTCAGTGATGTCGACCGCATAAATTTGAGGATATATTACCATACGAAATTACATTAGGAAAGGGTTTATTAGTCATTAACCCCAGTTTAGGTGGTACGAATCGTAAAAAACGTAATATTGGTGATTTTTGTGTCAGGAGATGTAGGAATACTAATTCTGGGTCACGGCAGCACGAAGCCCTACAACAAGCAGATGGCAGAAGCTTACGCCGAGATAATCAGCAAAGCCCACGACGGCCCCGTTAAAACAGCCTTCCTGAACATGGATGAGCCCAACATCGAAAAGGGACTGGAAAGTTTCCAGGACACCGGCGTGAATACCATAATCGCGCTTCCCATATTCTTGGCTCACGGAGTTCACACCATGGAAGACATTCCAAAAGAGCTGGGTGTAGACCCAAAGCTCAGAAAGGGCAACTGCAAGCTGAACGGAAAAGAGGTGGAGATACGCTGCTCCGAGCCGCTGGGCGTGGACGAGGCCGTTGCGAAACTTGCGTATCGCAGGGCGATGGAAGCGCTCGAGTAGGCGTTCTTGACACGATCCACGGCGCAAGGGTGATCGCAGAAGCGATGGAGCGACGCGGCATCAAAGCAGAGGCCATCGAGGTTTACCATCACGAACCAGATATATCAGGCTTCGACTTGATAGTTGCGCCGGTCCACCTCCCACCAGATAACCCCACGTTCAAGAAGGCCATCGATGGCGGGAAAGCTTGGATCACGCACCACCAGGCCGTAGGAGAGTTGCTCTGTGGAGAAAAGGAGTTCAGGATCTTTGAGATTACTGGAACACACAGCAAGACCACCACTGCCTTGATCCTCGCAAAGATCCTCTCTGCCAAGAGAAGGGTTGTGTCCCACACGACGAGAGGGATCGAGCTTTGGGAAGGCGGCAATAGCCAGGTTCTCAGGGCAGGGCTTAGCATCACCCCAGGAAACGTGATCGAGGCTATGGAACTGGCGCGCTCCTTTCGAGCAGACGACTTGATATGCGAGATCTCTCTCGGCGGAACTGGCCTTGCAGATTATGGGATCTTGACCAGCTTTGCAGGAGACTACAAGATAGCTGACGATGCCAAATGGGCAAGTAAAGCCAAGCTCCAGATGGTTGACCTGGCCTCCCTCGATTCGAAGCTGATCGCCAACGTCGATACTAACACAGCTTCAGATCGCTCTTTTGGCATAGGTGGGGACGTTCAATGCGATGCGAAAGAGATACGGACTCGGAAAGCCAGTTACGGTCTCGAGCTTGGCGAAGGGTTTGACCCAAAAAGCTACGTAACGGGCTTATCTGTAGCCGTCGCTGCTGCCATGGAATCCGGCTTTCCGATAGAAGATATCGTATCGTCCTTAAAAGGGTTCGAAGGATTCAGCGGCCGGATGAAGAGGACCTACGAGGCTGGCGTCATAGTTTACGATAATTCCAACTCGGGTCTCAAGCTCTCCGGTGTGGAAGAAGGGCTAGACTACGCCAAGGGCGAGGGCCTTTTGGGCCTGGTGGTGGGCGAGGAGGCCGAGACCGTCTGCGAGGGAATGGACGTTCCAGGCTTGGTCGAGCTTCTGAAAACGCGTCGAGAAGAGATGGATATTCTTGTTCTGGTTGGCGAAAGGTTGGAAACTTACTCCCAAGAACTCGGCGCTCTGACCGCGCCTGACCTTCCCGCAGGCAACATCCGGGCAAAAGAGTCCCTGAAGAAGGGCGATCGCCTGCTTTCATGCGTTAAATGTTTTAGGTGACAGTATAATGGCAACCATTTCAAAAGAGATTCAGATTTTACATCCCAGGCCCAGCTCGATAGTGGCGGCCCTCTACACGCTGCGGGACCTGGGTATCGACGTGGTTATAATGCACGGACCTAGCGGATGCTGTTTCAAGCACGCAAGGCTTCTTGAAGAAGATGGAGTTCACACGTTAACCACAGGACTTGACGAGGTCGGTTTCGTATTCGGCGGCCAAGATCAGCTCACCAGCCTTCTCCAAAAGGCCAACGAATTGTTCAACCCGAAGATGATCGGAGTGGTGGGGACTTGCAGCAGCATGATCATCGGCGAAGATCTGCATCAAGCCGTGGTCGAGGCTGGATTGGAAATTCCAGTCATCGAAGTCGAAGTTCATGCGGGCTACAGGGACAACACGAGAGGGGTCATAATCACCCTGGAAGCGGCATTGCTTGCCGGATTGATAGATGAAAACGAGTTCAAACGGCAAAGGTCCCTCTTAGAGAAAGCAACCGAGGTAGAAAGGTTGCATGGTGCCGCCAGCAAAGAGTACCTCGCGCCGGAACGGGGCGACCTCAAGTACAAGGTAGCATCCCGCTTGATGGAGCTTATAAAAGGGGGAAAGAAGGGTCTAAACGTCCTCAACGCGAAGAAAGAGACCTCCTACATGTTCGCCGACATAAATATGGCGGTGGCCGAGGCGGCAAAAGCTTACGGCACAGAGGTTACGACTCTTGCAAACCTGGATGATACAAAGGGACTCCCCAAGGTGAGGAGAGACGCCAGAAACGTTCTCCAGGGACTGGAAGAAAGGGGCGTTGAGGTTGACCTATTGACCGGCGGGCTTGATGAGTATCCAATCGCAGGAGAATCGGTGGCTCAGTATCTGGACGGGCACAAAGAGGACGGTTACGACTTTGTCGTATTATCGGGAGTACCACATGCCATACCTTCAGATTGCTTGGAAGGGATGGAGATTTTCTCGATAACCAATGGTCCAAGACAGGTCAGACCGATCCGCGAGCTAGGCCACCATCACGTGGTGGTGGAGATAGACCTTCACCCCAAGACCTTGGGCGTGAGCACCATTGTAGAATCCGAGTTCGGCGCAACTTTGCGAGAGATGAGCCGCGCCGAATGAAAAATTATTTTTTCAAAATGCCTTGGGCAGCTCAGTGAGGAAGACGTAGATGATAAAGCCAATCATGCCTATGAGCGCGATCCCCAGAATTGAGATCTTGGAGATCATGGTAAATTCCTCTCTGGTGGGCTTTCTTGCAAGCTTGAGCACTCTTATGTAATCCTGAATTTTGAAGGAGGGGATTTTGACGCCCATGTTCATGCCGTTAAGCTTGTCGGCCATGCTGTTTTTGGCCTTGGAAGCAGAGCCGTTCAGAGATTTGGCTTTTGCTTTTGCTTGGGTCTTCGTCTTATTTCCACCATTGCTCTTGGCTTCGACCTTGGTCCCGTTTTCGGCCTTTGACGCCGCCTTGGCGTTGTTTTTGGCCGTTTTATTGTTTTTGTTCTTAGATGCCATCCGACTAAGCCGGAAGGTTTTCCAGGTGAAAAAGATTTCGATCACGAAGGCTGCAAAGATGAATACACAGGTTTTGAAGATCATTTCAGCCGGGCGGTTTCATCTCGGTATTTCTCGAAGAATGTCCTGACAAAATCCATCTCGTCTGCGGCCATTTTTTTCCTGGCCTCTGTCTGCATCATGTGCGCTGCCTTTTTGATCTTCCATTCGTACCAGCAAAGAGCCTCATCAGAGGATAAGCCCTTTTGGCCGCAGAAAGAGAAGACACGCGCGATTCCAACCGCACCCAAACCGTCCAGCTTGTCGGCATCGAACAATATCTTCGCCTCAAGAGAAGAAGGGAGGCGTTCGTCCTCAGAAGAATGCTCTCCTATGATCTCCAGCACTCTTCGAGCCTTCTCCTGAGGATATCTGACCTTCCGAAGGATTTGTTCCGCTTTTCGAAGGCTCCTTTCTACGTGGTTTTCTTTGTCGTAGTAAGGTTGGTCGATGTCGTGCAAGAGAGTCGCAATCTTCAAAACTTCCGAGTCAATTTCCTCGACCCCAATTCTCTGGGCCAGATCTTCCGCCCGTTTGCATACCCTATCGAGGTGATCGTATCTGTGCGCAACTGATTGGTCCGCCTTTCCTTCAAGGGCGTCTCAAACCAATCTCTCGATCGCACTTGTGAACTCGATCTCTTTTATCATGTCTCTTGCTTTCACCGCCAGTCACTAACTCCATCACAGTCACAACTCACCACATCAAATCTCAAACTCTCACGAGCCTGAGACTTGCCCTCGGTATAAATCGTCAAACACTATAGCTCAAAAAGAGCGCCATCAGAACTTACACAAATATGTCACTCGATCGCGCCCCAAAAAGCGATGGGTCAGAGAAGCCATGTAATATAACATCGCCAGGACCAAAAAGCGGAACAGAGGATGGAAGATATGTTCATCGTGCGAGATACGCCCCCAGTGTTTGAGGATGTGGCCGAATACGTCTCCAAATCCGTGATCGCAATTGCGATAGGGACGAGAGATGACGGATCGCCCAACATAGTCGGTACGGGTTTTGCGCTTCGACGAGCCGAGTTCTTTGCCACGAGCTGGCACGTGTCCGAGATCGGCGAAGGCATAAGCGCACTATCCAAAGACGAGATGGAAGAGAAAGGTTTGATCGATGACGTATTCAGAATTGCGCTGCCTGATGGCGACGGCTACGAGTGGCGCGAGATCGAATCAGATTCCTTGATGTGCAGCCACAACAAGGACCATGACGTCTGCGTTTACAGAATCATAGGCGTCGAGATCCCACCCCTCCAGCTTTTGCCAGGAGACCAATGGTCCTGGGGAAGCGAAGTTGGAATAATCGGCTTTCCCATGGGTAGCCTCCTTCAGGGCGTTGTCTTGAGGCCCTATGTCTTGAAGACGGTCATCTCTGGGGGACTTGAGCTGCCCCTTCCTGGTGGACACAAACGCACGCCCAGACTGGCCCTGGGAATATCGGTTGCAGGAGGTTTCAGCGGTGGGCCGGTCTTTTCGGCGAGGGACGGCCAGGTTGTTGGAATGATCAGTTCCCAGACCATAGAAAAAGACGAACTCGGATCCTGGCCTGCAGGGATATCCCTCGCGGTCACCCCTTACTTGATACGGAGAGAGTTAAGGCGACACACGAAAAAGACCGACGAACTCATCAAAAGATGTCTCTGGCCCGAATTCTCTGGCGAAGAAGATTAAGAGGACGAAGAAAACGAAGATGGAAATGAAGCAAACGTGGTCGAGCAGTCAGAGGGAAGATCTGAAGATGAGGGACTGGAAGGTGATGAATGAGAGCCTATTTCAAAATAGCGCTGTTTGACTTTCTCGTTCTTTTTGAGATGCCATCCAAACATACTAAAAGTTGGCGTTTTATGGAAAAAACACCAGGTTTTAATAAGTGGTCGTGGGTGCCGATAATTGAAGAAAATCTGAAAAATGGACACGGAAAGCTCATTTTGTGATGTCACCCATTCGATCGCATGTTGATGATTTTCAATGATTCACGGACACGACCTAATAAGTCCAAACCACACTATATCACGTGATCCCCAAACTCATCACACCAGCAGATTTCAAGGCCTCGTCGATGCGGTGGAGGGCAGAGACCGGCTCGTAATCAAGCAACTAGCAAGTAGAGGGCTGCGGATCTCGGAGCTAACCATCCTGAAGAAATCAAAATGCTTGCTGAGCCCGCTTAAAGTCGTAAAACAGCTCCTTTTTCCTATCAGTAAACCAAATCTCACCTTTTGTAGATCTATCGGTCCAGTATTCACCCTCTAATGTAAAATCGGAATTTCCTTGCACCTGGATTATAATACCACCGTGATGTATTGGGTTAATTTCCCTTCTCAAGGCTTTTGGAGTATTGCGATATATTCCCGCGATTGAAATTATGGATATATCCTGTGTATTTCGATATAGCTTTCCTGTGATTAAATCTGAATTGGATTCGGTGGTCATTAACCGGACTTGGATTGAAAAGAACGTCTGGGTTATTGCTAGGTATGCTTCTATTGGTGGAATTGTTTCATCAGTATCTGGATTTAGCCACGAGGATTTAATATATCCTTTCCATGTGCCCTGGAGATTTGGCGTTGAAATAATATGTGGATATAATCGCGGTAATTTCCAAATCCATTTATTAAATATGCATATAAGAATAAAACTTATACCTGATAACGTTGGGTATAGCTTAAACCATTGGATTGAGACGGACTCACCAGATAAAATTAGTAAGCCAGTCCAAATTATCACAAATACAATAGTCGCTATTGAAACAGGGGTTCTGGAGATCATAGTTACCCTACTCGAATCCTGCGTAATTCCATGATGCATCCAGAAATGCATGAGCTTGGTTCCATGTCCACTGCTGATCAGGAGAAAATAGATATTTTAATTCGTTGACCTCACCCCATTCTATACAATCATCTGCATTCGTAACTACTCAGCCCCCAACCACAAAATTTATTATGTTTAACGATATATTATTCCGTCGCAGTGGTTGCGAGCAATAGACCAGATGGAAACTTCAATGAGGATACCTACCCACGATGA
>Ga0222701_1000466_pt1 | contig 14930 bp, 28 predicted proteins | sample AntAcemetage1502_FD_179825 | JGI IMG/M metagenome (GOLD analysis project Ga0222701, IMG submission 179825) | Saline water microbial communities from Ace Lake, Antarctica - #1502 | ecosystem: Environmental > Aquatic > Non-marine Saline and Alkaline > Saline | place: Antarctica: Ace Lake... | reverse complement strand
TAACGTAAAATTATTAAGTGAATCCTCCCCATTTTCATTATTAAAACTATAATAAGAAATTAAATCATCTGCCAAATTCCCCAATACAAAAGGCATACACATTAAGATCATAAAAAGAATAATTAATTTTTTCATTTTTTCGCCCCAAAAAGTTTAACTAATAGAAAAACAAGAACAATAACAACAACTAACGAGAACAAACCAATCATAAGACTTACTACGAAATCCCCCCCTACTTCTGTCACATCGCTAGAATCGTAATACTCCATTTTTCCCCCTAACTAATTATTATTATCGGAATATTATATAAACCTTATTATTCTGAAAAGAATAAAAAAAAAGAAAAAATTATTTTTTAAACTTTTTTCTGAACCATCCATAAATAAGCACTAAGCCTATTAAAGATACGAACCCAACTAGTGATGCAAGAATACCCACCAGGAGATCAACTGTTACTTCACTCGTTTCAGAACTATCAAATTCTTGTATATAACCATCTGTCATTTTTCATTTACCCCCTATATTTTCGGAAACTTCTTTTTGAACCATCCGAAAATTAAAACTAACCCTATCAATGTCACGAACCCAACTAATGATGCAAGAATGCCCACCAGGAGGTCAATTGTTACCTCTGAAGTTTCTTCGGCTGCATACGTTTTATTATAACCATCAACTGTCATTTTATCTCTCCATCCCTTAGGATAATTCTAAGTCTAAAAAGAATAACTATATAAATGATTTATTCTTATGAGAATAAAATAAGAATAAAATTGGAATAACTATAAAATGTCAAAACACAAAATATGCCTAAATCTCTCCTCGGAAATAATTGGAATTATAGAAAATTCTTATAAGGATATATCAGAAATAAAAAAGGAATATATCGGATTCCGGCACATTGAATCAAAAAGCCAATTTTATGAGGAATTGTTGGGGCGTGGATTAACTAACATCGGTAAATTTGATTATACAACAGGTCGTTTATAGTGGCTTTTGAAATTCTTTTTATCTCGATTATCGGTAATTATGTAATTAAGAAATTAAAAAAATTAGATTTCAAAAAGTTAGAAAATAAATTTAATTTTAAGCACGTTCAATCAGAAACACAAAGAAAATTAAGTAATTTGGCTTGGAAAATGCCCCCGGTAATAATTTCATTCTTGGGAATTATTTTTAATTTTATGTTGTTGTTTGCTGTGTTTAATATAATTTATGATAATGCCGGGATTGAAAAAACCGTAATTTTTGGTTTTGTGATCCTTGCAACAAAACTAAATAATATTAATAAATCAATTAGAGAAAATCTTTAATTTTTTATTTCCCCCATAATTCGGCATTTCGCATTCAACAAATTTATTCCATTCAGGATAAATTTTTATCCCTGAAAATTCCTCTATAAAATCATTTAAAAATATTTCAGATATTGTTTTTTTGAAAAAATTATAATCTTTAATATCTATAAATTCATCCGGATTAATGACCGGGTTTGCAGCTCTTGGATCATTATAAGGGCAACCTAAATAATCAAAATAAGAACCCTCTCTATTCCCACAATAATAAATTTTACCATTAATTTTATGGGTTTTAGATCCTACCCTTTTTTTTCTGCTATATATCCGGCATGATGTTATATTTATCCCGGGATGCAATACTAAATTTTTACATTTTCGCTTTATGTTATCCTTATAGAGATAACAACACGCCCCGCATCTTCTACATGTTTTATTTGTCACTTTATTTTCAACTCCCTTAATATGTTTTTTATAAGTATTTTCCGATTTAATAATTTATTATTTAATACTTCTTTTATTCTTATCAATAAATTGTGTTACAAAATTATTAGCCATGTAAAACATTTCTGTAATCGGTTCTATCCGGTTGATCTCTGATAACTCAATAAGCGAATACTCGCCCCTATATGCCCCTAAAAGATCCCGACTACCATAATATCCCATGTGATACAAGATAATCCTTTTTTCCTGTTCTGTTAGCTCTATAAATTTCTTGATTATTTGAATAGAACTTTTGGCATGAAACGTATAGGGGTTTGTTTTGTTTAATCTGATACAATTATCAGAATAAACAAAAGAAAAAACATCAATAAGATCATGCAAAAAAGAACACAATATAATAGAATTATTATCTATATTTAATTGAGCAGAATTAACAAATTTCGAGAATCTTTCATAAACATTATAGGAATGATGCACCAACCCCCCCTTATAATTGCCATTATCTTTTATGGATGCCGGACAATTAAAATATTGTATTTCATCCAAAAAAATAATAAGTTTTTTTATGCCTTTTCTCTCTGTGCTTAGCAATAATTTTTTTACAACATCAGTATAGGGATTCATTCTAAATTCTCCCCGGTTTCTTCTGCTTTTTCTTCTTTGCTGTTATCAAAACAATTCACAGAAATATTTAAGATCGGAATTTTCACACTTAAATATATTTTATTGTTCTTGTCTTTATTTTCCCAAATTGCTACGCCTTGATTACTGCTATATTTTGGTTTTACTTTTCCTTTGTTTTCATTGTTTCCAAATACCATTTTTATTTCACCCCATCTATTAATAATTTTTGATTAAATTTTCATTTAATCCCAATTAACTTTCTCCCAGTCACTATCTTTTAATCTCGCCAATCTTTTTTCAATGGCAATTTTAATTTTTTCACAATGTAGTTTTTTATCATTAATCATTCTATCAAAATCATAAGAAATTATTTTCATTATTCCCCTTGCATTAATCTTTTTTTTTGTCCTTGATTGAATTTTTTTTCCTGTCATTTTCTCCATCAATTTCTATTATTTCTTTCATCATTTTAACACGCATCTTTAATTTTATTTTCTACCCCATCAATACAATTAACTATAATCGGCATACCCACCCGATTACTGCATTTAGATAATTTAACACACCCCAAACACTCCAACCTTTTTATGCCACAATATGTATTCATATATGGAATTTTTAATTTTTTTGAAATTGAAAGAATATTAAGGCCATTCATATTAATTATTTCTTTTGCTATTTTTTTTTGATAACCTTGAAATTGCCCCAATTCTGAAATTTTTAATTTTCCCACAATTAAAGTTTTGATTATTTTCATTTCATTTCCCCAAATTTATTTTATCGACAAGACGATTATATGTTTTTATTAGATTCTCATATTGTTTTATTGGTATCCATCCGCTATTGCTTTCTTCTCTGCCATCAAAAAGATTTATGACCTCTCTAGATGAATAAAATTTTTCATTGTCAGTAAAAAAATGTCTCCTTTTATATTTTCGTTCCATTTCATCCCCCGATTGAATTTAATAAACTTATTTTTTCTTCTTTTCCAAATTCAATATTTTTCAGAGTTTGCCTTATTTGTTCTGCTTTTTTTTCTGCATCTTTCAGGGGATCAATGTTATATGTTAATCCTTGAAAGTTCTCCGGCAATATCGGTTTTGCTTGTTGTTGTTCGAGCAAAAATTTATCCACATCAATATTATTATCAATCTCGGAAACATCAACACCAATTTTAAGATCGGAACTTTTAGAAATAGACAACATGGTTTTATTGGAGTGTTTAGTCCGATCAACAACGAAAGAATTATCTTTTTGTTCTGCAATAATAAACGATTCGTTAATTGTGCCTATTCTCATATTTGGTTTTTCAATTATGACCGGCATAGCATCAGGATATTTATTAAGAATTTCTTTATAGTTATGAATTACACAAACGGTTTTAATTTCTTTTTCGTTTGCTCTCATTAATTGATCTTTAACTTGTTGAGATTGAAAACATTTATCACAGACAAGAAAAGATTTTAGATTAACAATTTTTTGGCTTTTTTTCTTCTCCTTAACTTTCCAACAAGACAATAAAAAACCTACCTTGTATATATCTTTTTTGCATATATCACATTCTACTTGATCCACAATATAGACTTTAGATTTTCCAGAAAAATAAACACTCATTTTTACCAATCCCCCTGAACTTTCCAAGAATCATTATTTTGGAAGGCTTTTATTTTTTTGAGATCCTCTTTTGTTTCTTCTCTGTTTTGCTTTAATTGTTCTTGCTCTCTCTCTTGTATAATCTGCATTTTAATTATAACATCTTGAATATTTTTTTGAATTTTAAGAGAACATTTTTTTAATTCTGTTAATTGCCCTTTCAGTTCGTGTTCTTCTTCTGTGACATTTTCATCTTGTGACATAATTGCCCGTAAATAAGAATTAACGGAATGAGAAATACCCGCATTATCTTTTAGGTTGTTTCTAGCCCATAAAAGGATGTCTGAATCAACCGTAAGTGTAATATGTTCTTTTGTCATTTTCCCGATTCTTTTAATGCAATATTGTATTTTTTTGTTTTATCAAAAATACCATCCCTAAAATAAGAAAATGGGATTGAGATATAGTGTGTTTTTTTGTTTAAGATAACAACTCGCCTATTTTTTATTATCATATCTATCATTTAATCCCCTCGTTTAAACTTTTTACTTATCTCTAAATTTAAACTTATATTTATATGTATAATGTCACTAGGTAGTGTCAAAATAGTAAAAAAAAGTTCCATAGGAAACGTAGGTATCATACATACGTATCATACATACGCCAAAAAAGCACAAATATTAAATATTCAATGGTATTATAATGAATAAATATGGTTTGTTCCATAAGAAGTGAAGGTTCTTTATAAATAAAAATGACAAAAACAATTTGTTTAAGTTTGCCTGATTTTGTAGTCGATAATTTAGAAAAATTAAGACAAGAAAAAGAGAGAAAAACAAAGAAAAAATTTACAAAATCAGAATTTTTTCTTGAGATAATTTTTTTTGGTATGAAAAAAATATCCTAATAGCCTAAAGTTAATTTGAATGATACGTATTGTTTTTTTTCTTTTTTTTTACTCGCTATATATATATATAATATATTTATACGTATGTATCATACATACGTATCGCAAATTTTTTTTTTAATATTTTAAAAAGTTCAAAAAAATTTTTATTTAAAAGAATTATTAAATTAAAATTTAAATAAATATAATATAACACAAAGTTTAAATATTTCTTTAACATTATATTTAAACTGGTGATAAAAAAATGGTTGTAGTTGTTCACAATAAATCAATAAAACCCCTCGAGATTTCTTACTATGTGGGTATTACTAAACAATTAATAGAGTGTAATGTTCCAAAAAAGAATAAATGATTATTTTGTTTAATCATTCAATTCAAAGAAAATCTCATTATTAATAAATTCCTGATCCGAAATATCAAAACCAACCATTTTTGAATCAAAAAGATCAGAATTACATATTTTTTTAATTTCTTTATTATGGTTTTTTTGCACAATATCGCTTATTTTCTGTTGATCCTCTAATTCTATAAAATCCAATTCTTCAATTATTGCCGGATCTGTTATTTCTTCGATATAATCAAATCTAAAAACTTCAAATTCACAAACAACACCCCTATTTATTTCTAATTGAATATAAATAAGATCCTCAATATTATTAAATTCTAAATGGAAAGAATAACTTATATAAGGTTTTTCTAATGAATCAAATAAAGCCCATTTACCCCCTTTTTTTGAACCTTTTAAGATTTCTTGTATAATCTTACTTAAATCTTTTTTATGCTCAAAATTGAGTATATATTTCACTTTAATAACCTTAGTTGTAAACTATAAATTATAAAATTACAATAACTATTATTATTATAAATTAAAACATATTTCAAAAAATCTAAAAATTGAGAATTACTTAATTTTAAAATATATTCCTTTACTTCTGTATAGTTTCCATTAGTGTGTAATTCATAAATATAATCGAAAAAAAGATCTAATTGGTCAATATCAAAACCCAAATCTTTAATATATTTTTTGCTTATCATTTTTAATAATCTCCCGGGATCATTAAAGTGAATTTTCCCGTTTCGTTTTGGACTGCATAAACCTTTATTTTCTCCCCGTTTACGTTCTCAACTTCAAAATTAAAAAAATGATCGAATTTAGTATAATTTTTAGAGATCCTTTTTATTGCTTGATTTGATTGGTTTAATAAATCCATTAAACCTGGAATATTCATTTTTTCATTAGTAATCAAAATTCCATAATTATCTAATAAATTATTAGTTATATAATTAAAAAGTCCCTTTTCCCATTCCTTTTTAATTATTGTAATATCAAATAAACATCCATCCTCTAACGCCTCAATGCTTGTATATGTTGATATTATTTTCGCATCTTTGAATAAACTATTTTCTACCATTTTATACCCCCTGATAACTTTCTAAAGAACCCTTCCCGATAATAACAGAATCAACAACTTTAATACCCAATATCTCCCCGGATTTAATTAAAATATTTTTTGCTTGTTGATCCTCACTAGATGGGCTTAAATCTCCTGTGGGGTGATTATGAACAAAAACAACAGAATTACAAGAGTTTATTATGGCTTTTTTAAAAAATTCTCTAGGATGAACTAAAGAAGAGTTTAATATTCCAACAGTTACAACTTCTAAAAAATTTACTTTATTTTTTGAATCTAATCCGATACAGATTAAAAACTCTCGATCCTCATTTTGAAATTTTTTTACTAATGGTTTAATATCATCCGATGAATTTATTTTATAATCTTTTTTATATTCTTTAATTAATTTCATTTTCGTTTATCCTCTCCATGTATTTATTTTTTTTATATACTATATATTGTATATTCAATATATATATATTAAATAATCAATATTCGTTTATAAATGTTTCTATTCTCTTTATAAAGGATTTATAAATAACTCTTAATATGTTAAGAAAAATTATTCTAAGGATCAGAATATTATAAAAAATTAACAAAAATAAGAATAAGCGTAAAAATCAACAAAAATACAAATATATGAAAAAATATTCAGAATTATGAATAATTATTTTAAGGATACTGCTGCATCTTTTCTCTTTTAGGATCCTGCTGCATCTTTTTATCCTGCTGCAACTTTTTGTTTTTAGGATCCTGCTGCATCTTTAAGATCAAAACTATTAAGTTATCCTAAAATAATCAAATAATAGAAAGAAAAAAGATAAAAAATTAAATATAGATTGTTCTACCCCGGGTTTTTTTCATAACATCAGATCGGTTTCTCCGGGTTTCTGTGTATTTTTTACCACTTTTGGAAATTCTTTTGCCCGGCGGTAATGCTCTTTTTTTTACATCAGATTTTAAAGATTTTCTGGTTCCATGTTGTTTCATTATTTTTGTGGTTTTCGGAACTTTCCCATATCTTTTAGATGTTATTTTTTTTGTCCTACTCGTATAAGTTACACCTTTCCTTGCTAATTTGGTCGCTGTCCTTGTTTTTGCTTTCACTCTTGATCTAACTTTTGCTTTTTTCACAAAATCCCCCCCATAGTGGCATAAATGCCTATTTAGTTTATTTGGTTGCACTTACAATCTATTACTATATAAATAAGTTATTCCAAAAAGAAATAACAGAAGAATAAAGATGTAGTGCCTAACCCCATAAGGGGTTTTTAAAACAATACCTCTTTTTTATATTTATTTATACTAATCAATACCTAAAAAAGTATAGCAGACATTACACTTCCATGCCGAATCCTTTCTCGAATACCTCATATTATCCTTGCCACAAGAAGAACACTTATCTGGCTTGGTAGGTATCTTTATCTTTACTCTACTAATTGGATTCTTTGCCAAGAAGATAGTAAGAATAGTATCTCTAAAGTCTTTAGGTTGAAAGATATATAGATCAACAACGATTGCTTTTAATTGATTCATACTTAAACCTTGTTTATAATCTTTATGTTCTTTAATTTCATCTATAAAGTCTTTCCAATTAATACCATGACTATCTGCCCTTGTTTTCTCATTAAACTTATCTTTCTTACGATTGTATTTAGTCCAGAAACTATTACCATTCTCACGCCACCATTTTTGTGTAGGAACATTGAACAATACAAACCCTGTATAATACTTCCCATGCTCTAGCCCATCATACAAAGCAAACAAAGATATCCTCTTGTATCTACTCATGGCAACAAATTCAAGATTCTTATGTGCTGTTCCATGAAACCTATCTGTTGGGGCTATGTAAATAAAATTGATACCATCTCGCCTAAGAGTTTCATCCCAGTTTTGAATTTCTAAACTTTCGGCATTAGAACCAAGACCCACCCGAACAGTCTGTTCATCTCGCATGATCGTGTTGTTTTTATTTGATTTTTTTAATAATCTTTTTTGGTCATGGTGGGAGAACACAACATTACTAAGATCTATTTTATCTTTATACAACCAATACAAAATGATAGCACCTATGGAACTCTTGCCTGATCCGGTTCTCCCTTTAACCGTATAGATAAAATGATTAGTCCGGGCATTACCATATTTTACCGTATGGTTATAAAAATCATCTGTCAAATTAAACTTAGGGTTGAACACCCTAGAGAATGTTTTAATTTTTTTTAGTTTTGTAACTATCTTTATTTTATCCTCTGCATCCAAATCCCACTTTAGAGTAATCTCTTTTATTTGTTTTTCAAAACCATAAGTATCAAAATACATTTTAATTATACTTCTCCATGTCCATATTAGAAACATCTATGCCCTCGATGCTTATACCGTATGCTTTATAATATTCGTTCAATCTTTTCTGACACCATCTTAAAATATTTTCAATAACTTTCAAAACATCTTCAAGATAAATATATACCTTATCGCCATTACCTAGTCTTATTCTTCTCCCCTTTCCTCTCACTCTGAAAGATTCAATATGTTGGTCGGCATCCATCGGACTAAAAAAAAACTTATCTTCAAATTCTTCACATTGTATATTAAATTCGTTTACGTCTTTAATATCAAAAATGTAAATAAATTTAGCGAACAATCTTCGGTATGGGTTGTTACCTTGCCAATTATGTCGCCATATTGTTTCTGCGACTTTCTTAAAATATTCCGGGCTTAAAATTTGTTTAACCATTTTTAGATCATAATTATTAAAGCACTAAAAAATAGAGTGGAAATCCAAATTAAAAAAATAGAAATAAAAAATTTATTTTCTAATTCAATAATTTTATTATTATCACTATCGGCTTTATTCAAATATTTATTTAATTTATTAAAGTCAATCATTGTCTATCCGCCTTCGGCTTAAAATCATCTAGATTACTTTTTTCTTGATCCTTTCTAAAATCTGCATCAAGGTCAATGGCATTATCAATAATACTTATTTGATCTCGCATCATGTGCTCTATGGTGTATTTTTGAAGTAATGTTTTTATCGGCATTTCTACCTTATCGGCCATATCATAATACTTAGATAAAAAGTGCATTTCGTATATTTTTGGACTTAGCCCCTCACCATAAACAATTATTGGATTAGAATTAAGATCATTAAAATCCTCTCTGACTGCCAGAAGAACCTCATTTTTATTGGATCTTGTTTTGAATGAAATTAAATAAACAAATTCTTCTTTTATCCCGGTCTTGTCTTTGCTTTTATATTCAGTTAGATTTCTAAATGGTTGATTTTTAGCTAAATCTTTTTTGTCTATAAACTCAATCCAACTACTAGACTTAATTTGTGTAAATCCCAAATATTCGCCTAATATTATCGTATTTTGGTTATTGTATAATACGATTTCAGTTTTATTGTCCGGTTTTGTTATTTCTGCCGATGATATAACATTTTTTTTTGTTTCATACAAGAGATCTATTTTTTTCTTTTTGAGTAACCACACAACCAAAAAAACAATAGCTGTAAAAATTCCCAAAATTACCAACGCAATAACAAACCACAAAACAGTATTAAGAAAGGGTTTTTTTCTGTTAATATACCAAATTATTCCAAAAGTTAAAAGTGTAATTAAAGTAATTGTGCCATATAAAATTAAATTAAATTTTTTATTTTGTTCTTCGCCCATTCTTAATCACCATTTAAAACTTTTTGTTTTATTTGCTTTTTTCTATCTACTTTTTGGCATGGTTTTAATTCTGTGATCCCTTGATATTTTTTAAATTCCATTTCTTGCATTTTAGAATCAATCTTAAATTTTTGTTTATCTAAGAAATAATTAAGAGAATATAGAGTGATGCCCCCATAAACAACAGAGAGAGCAATAAGACACCAAATTTTGGCATAAAGCATTTTTTGGTTGTTTTGATACTCTGACATAAAAGATTCAAATTTAGCGTTTATTTCTTTCTCTGTTCTCACATCTCGGTCATCTAATTGTTTCACAAATTTTTGATTCTGTATATCTAATGCCTTTTCGAGATATTGCCCATCAATTTCTGCGTAAATTCCGGGGATCATGCTAAATATTAACATGATTAATGTTAGAAATGTATAACTTTTTTTCATAGTATCCTTTCTCCTTATCGTTTCATTTTGAAAAACAACATCAATAAACCACCAAGAATAAAAAGAAAAATCCATGTCCGATAATTAAAAATATTTATACCGAAAATAGTAAGACTGGGCTGTTCATATTGACACTGAATTTGAATTAATCCCTCTGGCGTGTTGTCGCTTGCAGAGTTATATATTACTGAATTACCGCTTATTATGCTGTTCAATTCTGAATTTGTTAAATTGCCATATTCTGAATTGGCATTTATTGTTGATCCTAAAGCGATTCCTACCCCTGTAAAAAAACTATTAGGATGATATACTGTGTCGCCATTACAAAAAAACAAGATACTCAAAAAAGCATTAAAAACACTACCAACAATAAAAATCAAAAAAAACAAAAATATCAATATTTGTAATGGTTTTGGCATTATATTAATAAAAGTCCTTGTAAAATTAAAAATCCAATCAAAAAATTTTAGTAAGGGATCTCTAGTTGCACCAAAAATAAGCAAAACGCCTATCGTTAATAATACCGTTCCAAGACCTACAAATACGCCTATGCTCATTTTTTCATTTTCCAAATCATATAAATTGTGAATATTATTAATGCTATAACAACAAGAATAAAACTCCCTAGAACCCAATTTTTAGCAATATCTAAAAGGTCAATAACGGCCAATTTAAAAGGGCATGGAATAACATCACGTTTCCAATTTACGCCAAATTCTTCTATACACCGGGAATCATCAAAATAGGATGAACTTGTAGAATTATATAAACTTTCGTCACGTTGGTATCCGTCAATATCACCATCACTCACAACAAAACCAAACAATTCCCAAGATGAAGAATCAGAGTCTATTATTTCGGTAGTAGAACTACCGCTAACGCCACCACTATTACAATTCTCTAACTGAATAATAACACCATGAGAAACATTTGCTTGATTACCGGAAGAATCTTTTAATAAAATATTTGATACATAAGTTCCTAATTGTTCATATTGCACCGATAGGGTAGGAAAACCCGAAAGACTTGAAAAATCTGTGTAGTTACCATCTCCATATATGTCTATCGCTATTTGTCCCCAATCTTCCTCTATGTCGTTAAAACTTATTGTATATGTAACATAAGAATTAAGACAAATCGGATTCCCAGTATTCCATTTTAATTGGGTGATTTCAGGACATAAATTTGTATATGAATTTTGCCATAATTCTACATAAGAATCAAAAACTAAAATTTGATCTAAAGAACCATCTTTTGTAAAATCAACAGGAATTTTTATATTACTTCTTTGCTCGGTTATTAATTCTTCGTTATGAAAATCTAAAATTCCATAAGAATAATAGACATCACGATAACCATCATTATTATAATCTGCAAATACAGTATTTGGATTATAACCCCCAAGAGTATTTTTTTCTAAAGGATAAATCGGGAGTGAAACTGAATAAGTTTGCGTGCCTGAAATATCCCAACATTCGATATAATTATTAAGAGCGGAAAGCGAAATAGTGCAAATCTCCGTATCAGAGATAAAAGAGTCTAAATAAATAATATTTGGGGGCGTTGTTTTAGTCCAAATTTCGTTACCCGATGAATCCAAATAATAAACATGGCCGTAAAAACTAGAAGAATTAAAGCAAGTTGCTAAAAATTCTCTATGACCACCATCCCAATTAATACCATATAGTTTAAAAGAATCTTTACAATTTTTCAATGTTATGTTTATTGTCGGAGTATTATTTTGATATCCTGAATCAAAACATAATAGATTATTATAATCGTCTGTTGTTACATTATTTAAATAACAATAAAAATCATCATTATTGCCATATAGCCCGGTTGAAACAACAAAACCACTTTTAGATGAAAAACAATCCCCTGAACACATAACGGATTCACCACCACCCCAATAATTATTATTTTCTGAAAATGTTTTTGTTAATATTGAACCGTCAAAAATATATTTTGTTAAATTAGTCCCAATAACTGCCACAATTTGATTATTAAGGGGATCTATTGCTGGATTTCCTTTTATTTCTCCAGTTATTTCTTCTTTTAATAAAGTTCCATCATTAGAATATATTTTAATTCTATCATTACACCATAATATTATTTCTTGTTTATCGTCACTATCAATGTCATAAATTAAGGGTTGATATACAGAACTGCAAGAAATATTTTTTATCATTTGAAAATTATCCGCTATACTAGAACCATATAAACGCCCCCAATTATCAGTATCATAATTTTCTTGCGGCCATGATGATGTAGCCCCCATACAAGGCATAGATATTAATATTAATATGAACATTATATCATATATTGTAATTTTCATTTTCTAACCACCCGGATAACATATACAAGAATCGAAAGTAATAAAACCAAAAGAACAAAAGCAGTTGCCCCCTCTTTAAAATAAATCGTTCTCGGAAGAACATAATCGCCTAGATTCTTATTTGTTGGGGTTATTTCTGTTATGTATTGGGATGTTTCGTTATTTAGTTCATCATAGCACAGAACAGAAAAATTATACTTAAAATCCGGCACTAAGTCGGTGCTATCGAAATATGCACTAATAAATCCCGATCCTTCAAAATAATCAATAATGCCAACATTCTCGATAATAATCGGTTGGGGGTTGGTTTGCACCAACTCCCCGTTACGACTTATTGAGGTAAGACACTTTTTTGGGTATGTGTCAGAGAAAGAACAAATCCATTTAATTTTATCTCTATCAGATCCAATAATTTTTTCTTTAATGTAAGGATTGGTATTATATTGGCATTCAAAGGGTTGGTATCTTGTCGTTGTTGTTGTGGTTGTTGTTGTGGTTTTTGTAATCGTAAATGTATTTACACCACTAGAATATTTTGGAGTTGCTGTTGCATCATGCCAACAATTCGCATGATACGAAACATTTGAAGAATTACCCGGGTAAAATACTTGATTAAATAATATCGGGGTATCTATTAAGGGGTTGTGCACCGTTCCCATAAAGGAATCACCAAAATAAAACTCGCACCCGTTAATCCTATCGCCTAAATGTTGATAATAAGTTAAATTAATATAAGTATAATTTCCTGTATAATATACTATACTATTATTTTCAGGATACACCAAAGACACAAAAGCTCTATCTTTATTATATCCATTTATCTCAATTTCTTTTAATATTGTTTTTATTTGTCCTGTGTATTTTTTTTGACATTCGATGGTTATATTATAAGTTTGATTATATTGAACAAAAGGCAACAAACTAAAATTAAATTGTTGTTCCATATTAGAAGAAATATTCGCTTTTGTTTCTTTTAAGTTTTCTTCTCTAAATGTTTTATCGTCAATAAATAAACTGCAATTATCATAATTAAAATTAGATTGCACCAGATAAGACACATTCAAATTGTAATACGAATTATTCACAACAAAATAAAAATTATTCTGTGGGTTTGTTACATTAATGATTGGTATTGTGTTTTCAATTTGTGAGTAATAAGTTTGATTCCGGCAGTTGATAACACCAACTGAATTAAAAGTAATTTTTGAATCTGAAAATTTAGATACTTTTCTCTTCAAAACAATATCATACTCAAAATTAGAAATTTTGTTTATGCTATCAACATCATAATTATTATTTTGAAAATCTACCCAAGATTTTTTACTGACAAAATGTGCCATATATCGAGAATTTTTTACAAGAATTAAAGGATCATCACTTTTTAATTTATAATTTATTAACTCTTTTGATTCTGTATAGTCGGCAACAATATTATACCTATCAAATTGCTTAACTGCATCAATGCTTTTAATTTCTGCATCTTCGGATAAAATTTCTATATTACCAACTTTGATTGAATTTGATTTTGAAATTATTGGCAAATCTTTAATTGATGTGTCTGTGTGACCATCACAAATTTCAATAAAAGTATAGTGGTCTTTTCCCGAAAAATTACCAATACCCATATAATTAGTGAATAAATAATTACTAGATCCAATGTTTTCAGTATAATTATAAAATTCTAAATTTGTTAATTCAGAATTATTATAAATCGAAACATTAAGACAAAATAAATTATCATCAGACACCGAAAAATTAAAATTAAAATTTTCTGCTATAAGAGAATTATTTAAAGCAAAATTTATTCCATTTTCTACGACATTAATATAATTATAATATGGGCTTAATACATCAACAAAAAGACTTAATGTTTTATTCGTTCCATCGCATGATATGATTATGTTGTTTGTTCCATTAATCCAATATTCTGGCGTGAAATTAAAACTATAATTCCCATCATTAATATTAAATAAATTTTCTTTTATGTCCCCATTTATTAAAAAAGAACAATTTGTATTATTAAAATTAATTATTGAAAAATTAATTAAAGTATTATCGTTTATCCCTGTATTGTTAACCGGAGAATTTATACTTAATAACGGGAAAACAAAGGGATAAACTAAACCGTCACCATCATTATACAGATTTTCAATTTCTGTTTCTGTTAATGCTTTCCCCCAAACAGCTAATTCGTCTTCAATCCAAGAGCCATATCTGCTAGTTATAT